>Ga0228711_1007513_pt1 | contig 15749 bp, 5 predicted proteins | sample MedpolnodulmetaG_2_FD_177996 | JGI IMG/M metagenome (GOLD analysis project Ga0228711, IMG submission 177996) | Root nodule microbial communities from Medicago polymorpha collected in Santa Monica, California, United States - brown nodules | ecosystem: Host-associated > Plants > Roots > Nodule...
ACTTGATATACAATCAGAGGTATTCACAATACAATTCTAAACAGAACAGACTCTGTTTTTCTAGACACTTAAGAATTCTAAGATTTGAACAATTGAAAGAATTCTCTAAGTTGTTGATGTTTTGTTTTTCGACGTTTTGCACAGAGTATAGGCCTTTTGCTTGTTATAGCGTTCTTGTTTTCTTTTGTTCTCCAAGTCTTCATCCCTATATATAGAGGTTTAGAGAGACGTTGAGAATTTAGCCGTTACATCAACTTGTTTTGCTTGAAGCTTTGATTCTTCACCCTTGATCTTTTGCCTGATTTGATATTTGTCCTATGAAGAACTAATTTCAAATCCATTCCACTTGAAACGGAACAAGGTATGCAGTAATATTACTGTTATACTTGTCTTGATGTAGAGACAAAGTTACAGAGATGGTGGTTGCAGAGGCGTGCTTAGAGTTCGTGGTTGTACACTTCGTACACTGTACTTTGTCAACTCTGGTGAAGTAGCTTCTGGCGAGATGCTTCTGATGACCATTGCTTCTGATGACCTTGCTTCTGATGACGTGTCTTCAGGATCTCTATCTTCAGACTCGTTTCTTCAGATGCAGTTCTTCAGACGCATTCTTCCAGACGCTCTAAGCTTCAAATAAAATTTCTTTGCTCTTTGACTTGTTCAATCAGAATCTTTATGAATAGTACTTTGATTATGATCCTGTACACTTGAACAAATGTTAACATATCCAATTGATAATTTTTAATACCTTGTTATCATCAAAACTCAAGAGGTGATTTTGAGAAACACCCTTTGTTCCAACAGAGGGTCCTAACTCAAGGGATTGATTAGGACTATTTTGTTAACCATCGTGGAATTAGAGAATCATTCGTAAGAAATAGGTGCAGTATACCAATTAGGAAAACACTAGAGGATTCGACAGACATCTCATCTCTCTCCATATTTTCTTAATCAATCTTATTTTAAGTTACTTGATTTCATCAATCAAACCAAACCAACCGCCTAGTGGCAATTTAAAAGAAACTTTATACATCCTTTTGAATAACGTAATTAAATTCTTGAGATTAAAATCAATCCTTGTGGGAACGATATTTTTACTACTTCGATAGTATTTGGTACACTTGTCAAACATCTATCAAAAATATTCGAGATTCAAACCCTGAAGATAAACACAATCCACTGAGTTGTTAAATATTTTATTTGTAAAAAAATCTTTAAACTAAAATTTAGAGATTACAAAAACTATATCATTGTATATATTAAAAAAAATGAAGTGGTGCATCAGCAGAAATGGATCCCTCGAGCTCTCTCAAGCTTTCCAGCACATTATCCTAAACCAAATGACATTTTCATTAAACATTTGACCATCAAAATGTTTTTCCATGTCACCATTCTCTAAATAACCATCTGAAGTTTGAAAACTACCATATCATGGGTTAATATGAACTACGATAGAAAACATCAGATTTTAAGGGAAACTCAAGCAGTCAAAGGTGTTTCTGCCAAATTCCAAAATGCAGGAGAGTGCAAATATTCTGATCAATCTAATCCGAAAGTGAATGCCAAAGGATCACTGCTACAACTACTGAACAAGTCATCCCTAAAGAATACTGGAGTTGTATCTACACCTACGCTAAATAAATTTGTACATGTAGTATATGATGCATTTAGGCTAAAAAAAAAGTGAAATTAGATCGCAAAATAGTTTGTGAAATTTGTTGTCTTTTTTATTACTATAATTCTTTATATAGTAAGAACGCTTCAGAAATTCCACTATTATTTTAAAGTGCATGAATGTTTAACAAAATGATTAGATTGGTTGATGAATAGCCGGTCTTCTGTTGCGGGTTGGAACATGTCAGTAGTTTACAGAATCTTTCTCAAACAATGCTCCATACATCATATCAATGCATATTCACAAGCTTTGCATCGACATGACCCCATTTAAGAATAGTTCGGATTATATAATCCAAAACATGGTTCTTTGGGGAGAAGGAAAAAAAGGGCGCGTGAGTAACGCATATGGTGAATAAGGTAATAGCCAAAATACACACACACATATCATAAAGGTCAGGATTGAGATCAAAAACAAAATAAGCTCGAAACCAAAAAGTTGACTAGGATGTTCGTTGAACAATTTTCCCTTTGACAGAAAAAAGGAACAATTCCCAAATTCATAGAGCTTGCGACATTTTCCTAGCACCTACTTAGAGGGACAGCTTAAAATACTTCATTTCATAGGCATCATCCTCAAAATAATGACAAACCAAAGCTATGTTCCACCTCTTCGTGTATTTCTGCAATAGGTGCTCAATATTCTAAAGAGTCAAGCATGGATATGATTTTCTGATACCAACTCTAGGCATTGGAGTAGTGTTCTACCACCTCGATAATTTCTTCAACAAGTAATCCTACATAAAGTAATTTTTTCATTGTCAATGACTCAAATCTAACGAAATGCAGCGGTCACGAATTCTTTGAAATGCGATTCGAGAGGAAGTCAAGCATGGATCTGATTTACTGATACCAACTCTAGGCATTAGAGTAGTGTTTTGAAGCAAGTGTTCCACTACCTCGATAATTTCTTTATCAAGTAAACCTCTATAAAATAACTTGTTCACTGTCAATGACTCCAATCTAACAAAGCGTGGAGGTTGCAATTCCTTTGAAATGGGATTCGAGCAGAAGTCCTGCAAAATATGAGTGAATGGGAGACATTTTTAAATGGATATTTTGCATGAACACAAAGATGTTATGAACATTAAAAATATAACTCAGGAAACAATAAAATATATAAACGAGTGAACAATAATTTTAGTCTCCGAACGTACGGAAGTGTCATTATAGTATTTGAATGTATGGAAACTTTAATAACGTCCATGAGTGTGTAATTTGTTACTAGTTACATAGATCAAACTTACTAATAGAAAACATATCTGAGGACTAAACTAATTAACCAACTGAAAACATATTTGAGGACTAAATTAACTAACATAAAACACTTTCGAGGACCAAGTTGATTAGCAAATGACAGATTCAGAGACGTTTTTGTAATGCATTCAAAGACTACGGTGACACCATCAAACATATTCATGGACCCAAATGATTGTGTTAATAAAAATAAAGAGATGAAAGAATACTAGAGCCACTTACACGTTGTATTGTTCTAATGACAAAATAACCAATTTTCAAAATCTTTGACGTTGCTAGCCATTTACAGGTTAGTTTTTGTATAAATTCTGTTAGAAGTAAAGTATGCTGAAGTCTAGGTTTTAGAATACCATTCTTTTCTCTAGTGGTCAAGAAAAGGTTCTGTAGTGTAATGCCATGATTGAATTATAGAAGCATGAGGTAGAAGATGAAGTTTAGAGAATATTCTAGAGAGTAGATAGAGTGATAAAACTTAAAACTATTATAATTGAGAGTAGCTTTAGCACTTATAGCGCAATGAACTAACTGAATTCTATTTCAGTTCGTTACACTAGTGCCTATTCAACACTGCACGAGTCCTGAAATGAATCTAATTAAATTTAGTTTTAACTATCCTATTTCTCTAATAACTTGTGCATGACATGTAATTCCAAATTCTTTTTCCAGGGCTTTTGTTTTTTCTTTTTCTGCTGCTACAGCTTGCATTAATCATTAGCAGTGGCTATTTATTGTTAGAATATAAGTATTTCTCCATTAGCTTCTATTTCTCCTGAACCCAGCCACACAGTGTCGCGACAATTGCGATGCACAACAACATTGGATGGAAACTGGTGAATCCGACATTACTAGCAGCATTTTTTCAGACGTGTTCCCATATGTTGATGATGATTTTGTTGGATCATTAATCCAAAGTTGGCCTTATATGTGAATAAGTATGCATTGTTATTTGTCGTTTAAGTTAGGCCAAATTAAAGTGATCTAATAAGGTTTGGTTAAAGTGGGCTTATGAGTATCTAATAGGGTGTGGGTCTTTAATGTGTAGAGACTAATGGGTAATTCTATTTTTATGATGGCTAAAATAGAAATACCAATAGTTAACCTAGTTTGGGTACTATAAATAAAGAGGTCATGGTCCCCAGGTCACACACACTAAGCCACCGTTCTTTGCTGACATCCCATCATCACAAGGAGATCAAGAGAATAACAAAGGGTTCTCTCAGTGAGAGTGTGTGTTGATCTGGAAGGCCATTACCACATCAACAATCTCCAAATATAAATTCAGGTACGCTTCCGCATATTGATTTGTTATCTCTGATGATTAACATGATTGACTCTAGGGTTTAAAATTAAGTCTGGTTCCAACAAGTGGTATCAGAGCCAATCATGTGTTTAATCATTGAGAAAATAAGTTTTTCTACCGTATTCAGTTTTCTTTGCTCGTTTTTCTAAGGTACGCCTTTATTAAGTTTTTCTATGAGTTTGGTTATTAAAAGTGCATCATATATTTACATATGCAGCAATTCATGAATTCATAGGTTGATTATTGAATATTAATTTTCTCTCACGATGGTGTGATGCGATGAGTCAGTTTAATTGTTGTGTTTGGCCTTTAACTGATCACAACAATTTTTATCTTTGGTTTATATTTTCTGCCATACTGTTTAGTGACATTTTATCGAAGGTTTTGGCATAGCTATTTACGTAAATAAAAGTTTTTCTTTTTTCTTTCGGATACCTTCATATGTTTCTTATTTTGGCAGAATATAATAACATGATCTTATTTTATTTTGATATTGTGATTTTCGATTTTGAAAATAAATTGCACAAAGGTTTTGCAGAATAAAGCAAATTAGGATTTGGTTTATGTATGCATACGAGGTGTTGTTTTGATCTAAATTATAAGGTTTTGTTCATTTTACTTTTGGTCCCATACATAAATTTTGTTCCAATCTAATTATTATTTATTATTTATTTCTTTTGGATACAAAAAAAAAAATTGGAACAAAACTTAAGTTCTGTTTTGGAAAATTGCAATATGTATTGTTGTACTTGCAAATTCGGTCATAGCTTTTGGTTCAATAATTTAAAATTAAATATTGGACAAATTTATGTATATATTTTAAGATGAATTGGTTGAAGCAATATGTCACTAAAGTGACCTCTTTGTAAAGATTAATTTATCTTAAAATATAAAAGGTTGAATTTTAAGTTTTTTTTTTAAGTAATTATAAATTCAAATATGGAACAGTTTATGTATATATTTTAAGATAAGTTGATTGAAGCACTATGTCGCAAAAGTGACCACTTTTGTGGAGATTAATTTATTTTGAAATATAAAAGGTTGTGTGTTTGCAACTCATGTGAATAATTAATCGGCCCAAAGGAAGATTGTTATTTGACAGAATTGCAAATGCACATGTGGTAGTATATGATAATTATTCGGTTTTACATGTGAATAATGAATTGGCCCAAAGGAAAAATTATTGTTAGACATGTTCTTATTATTAGTGTTTGATTACTGCGCCAAGGTATCACTGAAAAGTTAATATTTAATCCAAAGATAAAATGTTAATGGATTCCCGATATCTTGTAATGGGATTTACCTTTATTTGAATTTAATATTACTTTTATTCTAAGGTTTATCTGAGCAAGTTTTGCTTGTTTGTTGTTCTCTATTTGGTTATAAATGATCCTATAAATATTACAGCCAACATCAGTTACTTTGTTAAATGGCTCAAACTTCAATATCTAGAAAGTAAATATTTTGATAGTTTTTTGAAGTTATGACTATCAACATTGCATTAAGGTCTGACTCTCCCTTACCTCTTTCGAATGAGAGTATCTCTAAAATAAAGAGAGAAATTGAAAGGTGAGTGAAGTCAAATTGCATGTGTTTGATGATAATGATGAAGGCCATCCGGTAACATTTAAGGGCAAACTATCTAAAAAAATAATAATTACAGTCAAGGATTTTATTTAATTTAAGATATTGAAAAGAGGTTTGGCAAGTACGAAAAGTCCAAGATAGATATGTTTTTTTTTGACAAACTTTAATTCAAGAAAGTGTAAGGATAAGGAAGCTGCGGATACAGTGCCTCAAAAGAGATAACAAAAGTTATTTCTTTTGTGGAGCTGAAAATCATGAAAAAGAAGCACTCCTCGAATTGTCACGCATGACGTGCTAAATATGATATGTTTCTTAATTTGGTTTGTTTTGAGATCAATTTAACTTTGGTACCTATTGTGTATATGCAGTGTTGTCTAAATTGTTGAAAACTAAGTGATGGTGAAATATACATCTATATTGATGACAACAATAAAGTTTAGGTTGAGGCAATTGGAAAGTTTAGATTATCATTAAAGAATGGATTTTATTTGGAACTTGCATTATAGCGTCTTTTAAGACGAAATTTGAGTTCTCTTTTTGATTTGAGCAAGTTTGGTTTTTTCTTGTTCATTCGGAAATTGAAAAATTTAGCTTGTTTCAAGATTCAAAATTGGTTCATTCTGATTCTTTATCAAGTTACGGTAATCTTTATTTGATTGACACAATTGCTTCATTTAATGAAACACTGCAGTTAAGCACATTAAGTATAAAAAGAAGATTAGTCAATGAGAATTTTGTCGCATTATGACACAAGAGATTGGATCACAACTCCAAATAGACAATATAGAGACTTGTGTCAAATGAAATTCTAGAACTATTGAATTTTCCAAACATTGATATTTATATCAATTTTATAAAGGGGAAACAAACTAATACAAGGAGATTTAAGGCCAATAGGACTTCAGGCGTCTTAGAAGTTAAACATACCAATATTTGTGGGTCATTCCTTACAATTTCTTGGAATGGTCAACAATATTTTATAACGTTCATAGACGATTTTTGGTAAATATGGCCACATTTATCTCATTCATGAAAGGGAAAAGTCTTTGAACATGTTCGAAATATTTTGAGGTTGAAGTTGAGAATAAACTCAACTAAAGAATAAAAGGCATCAGATCAAACCTTGGTGGTGAAAATCATGGTAGATAAGACGGTTCAGGTGAACAACTTCCGAGACTAGTTGCTAAATTCCTAGAGGAATGAGATATCATCTCATAACACACTATGTCAAGTTTTCTTACTATGAAATAGTGTTTCTGAAAGGTGAAACAGGACACTTAAAGTTTGGTAAGAAGTATGATTGCTCATTCTTACTTACCAGAGTAACTCTGAGGAGAAGCAATTAAAATTGCAGCATATATCCTTATTTTGGTTCCAACTAAATAAACTACACAAACTCCTTACGAACTTTGGATAGGCAAAAGACTATTTTAAAGCATTTGCATGTTTGGGGTTGTCCAGCTGATGCAAGGCCTTATAGGCCAAGTGAAAAGAAGTTGGAATCAAGGACTATGAGTTGTTGTTTTGTTGGATATTCTAAAAAAGATCTAGGGGTATAAATTGTATGATCCCATAAATAAGTCGATTTTCAAATTAGGAGATGCCCGACTTTTTGAGGATGTCGAGTTTGCAAGGGGAGATATGGTTAAGGACTTTGCTATTGAAGAGGAATATCCTGATATTTCCACAGGTGTCATTGACATTGCTCAAGATCTTTTTTCTTGACTTTGTCCAAGGCACAATAAATCATGACAATGTTTGAATCCCCATGCAAGAAATTGTTCCAAAATAACAAACTCTTACATCTCAAAAACATACGCCATTAAGGAGATCCACAAGAGAAAAGTATAGTAAAATACAATATGAATATATTGTGTTTATTCAGGAACATGAGGTTGACATTGGAATGATGGATGATGATTCGATCAACTTCTGTCAAGCCACGGAAAGTTCGAATTCTTCTCAAAGTGGATTGATGCCATGAATGACTAGATTGAATCCATAAAGGACTAGATTGAATCCATAAAGGACAACGGCATTTAGGATATTGTCCCATTGCCATAAGGTATGAAAATCATTGGTTTCAAATGGATATTTAAGACAAATAGTGATTCAAATGGCGATGTGGAGAGATACAAAGCTTGTCTTGTCATAAAAATGATTTATACAAAAGGAAAGCATTGAATGTAAAGAGACTTTTCTTTGAAAGACTCTTTTAGGACTAAAAAGGCATTGGTGGCGCATTTCGAACTTGAGTTATATCAAATGGATGTAAAGACTTTGTTTCTAAATGGCAACATTGACGAGACACTCTATGGTGCAACTAGAAAACTTTGTTTCAAAAGATTCAAAGGATATGGTTAGAAAACTTAAGAAATCCATGTATGGGCTCAAGCAAGAATCTCGACAATGATATTTTAAATTTCATCAAGTGATCATCTCGTTTGGTTTTGAGGTGAATTTGGTTGATGATTGGATATATCATAGGTTTTGTGGGAGTAAGTATATATTTTTATATGTTAATGATATTTTTCTTGCCAATAATAATATAAACTCGTTGCATGAAACCAAGAGATTTCTAGCAAGAATTTTGAGAAGAAAGATCTTGGTCATGCATCTTCGGTTTTGGGCATATACATACATTGAGACTATTCTCAGTATATTCTTGAATTGTCACAAATGTCTATATTGAAAAGGGTTCTAATAAAAGATACGATATGCAAGACATTAAACCCGACTATACCCCTGATGACTAAGGGAGACAGGTTTAGTCTCAATAAGTGCCTTAAAAATGCTTTTGAAGAAAAGAAAATGCAGAGGATTCTCTATGCATCAGCAATAGGGAGTCTAATGTATGATCAGGTTCCTACGTGTATATATATTGCGTACATTACAAGGATGTTGGTTAGATAGTTAACTAATTTATGTTTAAAGCATTAGAAAGCAGCCAAATAGGTCATACGATACTTAAAGAGAACAAAAGACTACATGCTCACATGTTGGAGGTCAGATCAGTTTTGAGATCATTATGTATACTGACTCCGACTGATTATGTTAGATGCAAATATTTTATTATATGAGACATCCAACCATAGTACTTAATTGAGATATTTTGTCATGGGGCTGCCCATAATGAATATGGAATTGAAATACCACTAAAGTTATTTTGTGACAATTTATCAATAGTTCTATTTTGTAATAACAACAGGAACTTGACGAAGGAAAAACACAAAGAGATCAAGTTCTTAGTTGTTAAAGAAAGATTTCAGAGTGAATTGTTGTCTATTGAGCATATCAGGACAAACTCCATGGTTGCGGATCCGCTTATGAAAGAATTGTCACCCAAAAGGTTTCATGAGCATACTGCTTGTATGGGTTTTATGTCATTAAGTGATATTCAGTTTGTGTGGGAGTTTGTTATTTTAAATGCTTTTATGATATAGACATATTTCAGGTTAGGTAAGGCTTAAGGATATTTTCTGCAGAAATAAAGTTTTGGTAGTTTACACTCTGATTTTGGTTGAGGTTTGATCTCACTAAGGATTAAGGAGGACCAATTGGAATTAGGCATGTTCAGATCACATGACATGGAAATTCCATGCTACATATCCACATCATGATCCATGTCATTCTTTTGTGTTAGCATATGTGACCATTGATGGGTTTAGTTACGATAGTTGTAACGAAAACTGCTTTGATTCCATGTTGGTATTATTGCTGGACCGGATTGGTTATAGATACATTCAATAACGACAGTCATTTGAGCTCATAAGGATAATTTTTGCAATGCATAATTATAAGGTTGCACATATAGTCCAAGTGGGAGATTGTTGGATCATTAATCCAACGTTGGCCTTATATGTGAATAAGTATGCATTGTTAGCTGTCGTTTAAGTTAGGCCCAATTAAAGTGATCTAATAAGGTTTGGCTAAAGTGGGCTTATGAGTATCTAATAGGGTATGGGCCTTTAATGTGTAGAGACTAATGGGTAATTCTATTTTTATGATGGGCTAAAATAGAAATACCAATAGTTAGCCCTAGTTTGGGTGCTGTAAATAAAGAGGTCATAGTCCCCAGGTCACACACACCAAGCCGCCGTTCTTTGCTGACATCCCATCATCACAAGGAGATCAAGAGAATAACAAAGGGTTCTCTCAGTGAGAGTGTGTGTTAATCTGGAAGGCCATTACCACATCAACAATCTCCGAATATGAATTCAGGTACGCTTCGACGTATTGATTTGTTATTTCTGATGATTAACATGATTGACTCTAGGGTTTAAAATTAAGTCTGGTTCCAACAGATTTATCATCACTTGTGTGGTGATTAGTTTGTTAATTGATTATTGCTGGAAGAAGATGATGAAGGCAGAGAAGGCCATCAAGACTCCCAAGATGATTCTTTACAATTTACTTATAAGTAGTTGCAGCTATTATTCAATTATACCAATATTTCTCCGCTTACACGATTCGTTACATTTACTTATATGCATTTGCATATAACATAAGTTGTTGAATCAGCTTCTATATGTTACTATAAGTTAATTGAAGGATCATTACTATCAGATACAAGCTTTTAAAGCATTTGCTTTTTCAATTGTTTCCCACATTAACTTGTGCTATAGAAGAGACTACTTTTCGATTTATAGTTATTTCTAATTTTAAACTAATTTTATTAAAGAAGTGTGCAACATCAAGAATGGCATTCCACCTTCAAAACATCAGACAAAACTGTCCTTTTAACATGTATTTTGTTTCGGTCAATTAAGTAGAGCAATCTAGTACTACTATATTATTATTACTAAAATTACAATAATAATTGTTAATTAAACCTTTAATCTATTTCTATTAACCTTGTAAAAATATAATAAATTTACAATCAAGTGTACCATGAAAATTCACAAATTTGTAATTTTATCCAATCGAACATTTTTCATGATAATCACATGAGAAAGGTATAAAGGTGCTTCCGACGCATAAATATATGAACGTAACAATGAACTCTTTATCGGTTGTTCATCTCTGTGTGTGCTTCAAAGGTTAATGATGTTTATTGTGTTTTATTTGGAACTTTTGTCCAACTCCTATGCAACCTCAACTTCAATTGCATAAATACTTTGGTGAATTGTTGACTGAATCTACAACATACAAAAGAAATGATCGTAAGACGACTCTATCTGACACATTCAAGGCCTGAAATCTCTTATGCAGTAAGCAAATTAAGTCAAGTTATTGATGCATCAAGAACTGAACATATGTTAGCTGCATTGCATGTCTTAAAATTTCATAAGAACAATCATGGCAAAGGCTTATTCTTTAGTACATCTTCTCTGAACCTCAAAGGCTTCTCTAGTTAGACTGAGGAGTTTGTCCTGATACAACAAGATCTACTACGTGCTTTTGTTTCTTCTTAGGAGCATCCCTCATTAGCTGGAAAATCAAGAAATAATCTATTGCTTCTAGGTTATCTTCTGAAGTTGACTATAGGGCATTAGCACAAGCAACACGTGAGGGGCAATGGATTTTGTATCTCTTGGATGATTTTCTAATTCCTCATTCTTCACCTATGATCATATACTGTGATAACAAATCATCCATGCATATAGATGCAGATCATGTCTTTCATGAAAGAACAAAACACTGAGATTGACTGTCATGTTATGAGGGACAAGATTCAAATAGAATATTGCATTTGTTACCAGTATTTTCAAAAGAGCAAGTAGCAGATATCATGACTAAATCACTTCATCCTAGGCCTTTCAACACACTTTAACACAAGCATAGAATCATAGATATCTATTTCAGCTTGATGGGAGATATTAAGCATAGTATAGAAAAAGACTAGTTAGTTAACTTACACTAGAAGTTATCAAAGATCTTAACCTCTTATAATCGTTTTCTTACTAGGATTAGATATATAGAAGTAACTACAATTACTTAGCGGTTAGAAGGTTATAGAATCTATATAAACTCTTGTAAGCTTCACTTGTATTTTCCAGTTTTGTGAAATACTTCAATAACAGCTCAATCTTTCTTCTTGGTTAAGCTTTCTTCCTCCATTGTGAAATACTTCAATAACAGCTCAATCTTTCTTCTTGGTTAAGCTTTCTTCCTCCATTAATGAAGCTCATTCTATAGCTTTAACATGATATGTATCGTATGTATCGTTGGATACTGACTACACTATGCAAGTACTACCTCCACCTCCGTGACAACAATGTGTCGTATATCCAACAAGTTCGACCAACTTCATTTGTCCATCCCTGCTCAACGAAGAAGAGGAGTATTGTGAGTTCAAGTCTACATCCCGATATATCAAATTTTCATGAACCTTTTACATATAGTGATAATTGTAAACAAGAGGAAAGTTAGGAACACACACTTTTGAACACTCTCTCTAGCAATCACCCTTTTATTGGATGGAATCAATGTATGTCTCTAGCTATATTTTATTTTTTTATTGGATGGAATCACTCTTGTAAACATTAATCTTATATTTTATTTTTGTTGAGGGGATTAATCTTAAATTTTCTTGTTATTTTAATTAATGTACCGAAAATATATCTCTAGCTAGCACATGATCTTCCCTAAAAAAAAAAAAAAGGATAACTTGTATAAGATCCTCTAAACAACCTTGCATGAGATCAAATGAAGACAAAATATAGCATACTCACAATTGGAATATTTGACAAGATGAAGCATATGTTACCAACATTTTGAATAGACCACTTCCCCTAAAAAAAACATTTTGAATAAATATCTCATTATAGTTGCGTTCCGTATTATCACGTGGGATAGACTTGTAGGAAACAAGAATAATCGCATAGATATTGGATACCTGCAAGCAACGTAACAATTTATCTGTTGGATTTTACACACCAACACATACAAGACAAGAAACCGAGTAGGCTATTTCAATTATTACAATGTATACCAACCAAGTTAGACGTGCATGATTGACTTGCTTGTTATCCACCCACCACACTCCTATGTATTCCGCTAACGCTAAATTTTTATCAGCATGCTTTTGAAAAGCTTTTTTTACTGTAAATAACATAGCTTTTATCTGGTAGTATTTTGCTGGTTTTTTCTTTTTTTGGCTTTGTTTGCGAATAGGAACTCCAACATTCTTTGTCTTTGTTTTATTCAACAAAAAAGCACCAATTAAACCTACTATTTATGTTTGGATATATGAGAAAAATATGAATTAAGATCTTATTACATTGATGCAAAATAATGAATTTGTTTATAATTTTTGTGAAAGAAGATTTAAAAATAAAAATAATATTTTTAAATTTTAGGAATATTTATCAAAACTCGCAAACATTTAAATGAGTATAAATTTATTAATGATTTTTTTACATATATTTGAATTGAATTTACATACTAATTAAAGTGGTCTAAAAATTTGAGGGTTGCTCGAAAGACAATGAAGTCGCCAACCAATGTTTATTAATATAAGAAAAACATTAGAAAAACTCTTTAAAACGAAAAAAATGGTCTTTCATACCAGGTTTTATGTTCGAGAGTCGTTTATGCATAGGGAAGGTATTAAAACCCTACAACATTTGTTAAAAAACGGTTACCTCTAATTAATTGTGCAAAATTTGTTAAATTTAAAAATGGGTCTTGCTAACCAGTGCCTTAAGGGCAATGGTTAAGGATTCCATTAATAGAAACTTTGTCTTAGAAATACAAATATTTACTTTTTTCTTAGCAATAATTACACCACTTTTCGATGCAAACTTACATATTTTATTACTTTAACCAATGCCCCACGGGCAATGGTTAGCATTCTCCTTTAAAAATATATATTTCTCCTTATTATTAGATGCGAATTAACATTATGTTTTTACATGGAAAATATAATGTGTTTAAATAAGGGGAAAATTTTTGTTATTATTTTGCTTGACAAGAGTTTGATCTTGCTCCTATGTATCTCATGATGTGATGGAGAATTCAAAGCTACATACTTCTCGCTAGTAAATGTTTGTTTGTTAGTTGAATTTAAAGAAGATGTTATTTGGGTGCAATGATTTAATTAAAAGCTTTTTGATTTAATTAAGTAAAAAGAATTATATATTGCATGAAAGTGGATTTGCAATGCCTATGCGTTTGTTTGGTAACTCGTTCTATTGAAAATGTTTGTACTAAAAGTGTATTTGGCGTAGTTATTGATTTTGCAACTTTGTGCAATGACTAAATCAAAAGAAGATTTGATGTAGTTATTGACTTTGTGCAGTTACCAACTTTAAAATTTGCATAATGGCTGAATCAAAAGTGGATTTGACGTCATCACTACTTTGAGATTTTTTTCAAACAGTTGATAGTACATAATATTGAAAAAATAATAGTAGAGTATAGAACTAGTAGATCAAAGAGATTAATCCCTCTTTTGATATTTAACATGATTTTTCAAAGAATCAACTTATACTATTTAAATATAAAAATTAATATATACCGATAAGCATAATTTATTGAAAATGTTAACATATTTAAAATTTGATTCAAAGTTCAAAATATAATATAATAATGCTAGTAATAAGTAATATTATTCATATTTAAAAAAAAAAGGTAATATTATTCATATATACTTAAGAAGGCTTGTTTAACCTATAAGATTTTGTTATGGTCTGTTGTTTGACATGTTGTAGACCAAACCGTAGATCTTTGTAGTCTAGCCTAATCTATTACCATCTCTAATAAATTTTTAGCAGCTAAACTATTTAAAAAAATTGGGGTAAGAAACTGCCTTCATATCGTTAATCATAGGAAGGTAGTAATTTGTGTGTTATTTTGGTTGAAAAACGTTAAAGAAGGATAAGAAATAATTCCACGATAATTCCATATGGGAGAAAGAGGTTTCAGTGTTTTTTTTTTAATAACCAAAAATTTATTAAAAGTCTGATCCTTACACAAGATGAACAGAGACCGGTGAAATACAAATAAAATGTGTCGTATATAGGCGGAACATCTGAAAACAAAACGCCAATAAAAACACCCTTGCAATCAAACACCCATAAGAACATCACCCTCCAAAAAAACCATATCTCCACCTAAAATAAACTCCTATGCTAACCAACCACTGAAAAACGGCCTCCATAACACCCATTGTCGCTACTCACCCCCAAAAGAACACCATAGTAAAAAAAAAAACCAAGTGCTCATCACCAAAACTAAGCCACAACCACTTTTTTAAAGATCAATCAGCCTCCACCACCGCATGCATCAAGGACGATGCTTATTGGTTTGTCCTTTGTAGCGATAGATATTTTACCGTAAAGAGAACATCTGAGACGGAAAAGATTATTCATTGAAAATTTAATTATTTTTTGACGGATTTTAATTTGGACTACCACACCAATGTTTATATCATTAATAAGATTTGGGCGGAGATGAAAAAGTATGGTTAAATATTATCTTCTTTTTTTTTAAATATTGGCTTTTTTCTTGGGACCGAAGTTTTTTTTTTTTTTTGTTTTGTTTTGGAGAGGGGGACCAAAGTATGGTTAAATATTCCAAAACTTGATTTTGTGATTTTTCGGGGTATTCAAAATCTCTAAGGTCGGAGACAACACACCGCCACCACATCTACAATTTATTTAAAAGGTTAATTGAGAATATACACATAACACTGCACTATCTCTGACTCTGTCAATATATAGATGGAATAAATATACATGGAGATGTGCTTACACTAATCTAAGTTTTATACTTTAAAAAAACGGTTTCAACATGAAAATAATCACTCATTAAATTGAAAATAAAAGAAACCATAAGAAAATTTTATAAATATTATTTCAAAGTAGCTTAAAAAAAATCACTCATTAAATTTAACTAAATGAAACCATGATATATATATATATATATATATATATATCTATATATATATATATATATATATATATTTTTTTTATTATTTTTATAATAT
>Ga0228711_1007516_pt1 | contig 15748 bp, 10 predicted proteins | sample MedpolnodulmetaG_2_FD_177996 | JGI IMG/M metagenome (GOLD analysis project Ga0228711, IMG submission 177996) | Root nodule microbial communities from Medicago polymorpha collected in Santa Monica, California, United States - brown nodules | ecosystem: Host-associated > Plants > Roots > Nodule...
CCCTAAAGTCATATATTTAGTTGTGCATACAAAAATAAAATAAAAAGTGCATGTTATATAAGAAGAAAACAAAATCAGACAGAAACTATTAAGTTTTTGCTTCAAACATGCCGAAATTCAATTGGTATAAGTGACCAAAGAACAAAAACAGTGGAGGAAAGAATTACATACGGTGCTATAGGTAACAAGATCCGGAACTAGACCATCAAGTTTCATCTGCCGAAAGAGTTTCATGGTGGTATCAAACTTGCCTTTCTTGATAAGATTACTGAGAACAGAATTACATACATAGACATTGTCCTTGGCCGATTCATCTTGAATGTCGTTGTACAGCTTTAGCATCGTGGAAGCATCAAGTTTATTGGCCATGAACTTTATGTAATGGGAATAAGAATATACATCAAGCTTCTTGTTCTCTTGCATCCATAAAAAAAGCTGCAACAAATACATGAGTTTGGTATGAATGATTAGAGGCCCCTTTGTTACAACTTTTGTTGTGGAAATTTACTTTTTTGAAATCAAAATATCACTTTTAGAAGTTTCCGTCCGTTTGTAACATATATTAGAATCTGAAAAATAAATCTACAAACTGCTTAAGATGAGAAGTTGTTTTGAGTAGCTGTTCTAGATAATCATTTTTTAAAAGTGACTGTCAATGCAGTAAACAAACACAAAATCGCTTTTGCTCTAAAAAAATTAAGCTTTAAGTAATTGAATATCAAAATCGGTTTTTTTAAAAAATCCGTGACAAACGGGTCCTTAGGGGTGTTTGAATTAGCTTATTTGAACTTATCTATTGACTACTGACATAAGCAGTTGTTAGGGTCTGTTTGGCAAGAAGTAGCGTACCTGAGAAACATGGTTAAATTTGTTTGAATTAGCAAAATGGTGCAAAGTAGCATTGAGGTCTTTGATTGTTAACAATTGGCCCACAGTTGTAAGAGTAGAAGGCAAATGAGAAGCGTGTTGAAGTTGGAGTTTGGGTGATTTTGTTGTTCTTGATGGAAAATGAGTTGTTGAACAAGAAGAAGACGCAGAAATTGATGATGAAGAATGGCCGCGAAACGGCATACCAAAACCAACTGCCGATAACGATGATATCTCCATTCAAGCGGTTCGTTCAAACTGCTAGATAGATAGGTTCGTTGTAATGCTTGTCTGTAATTTTTACTTTTGGCCTTTTCAAGCTTGGGATTACCTTCGCACATCATAGTTTTTAAACTCGGCTCGAATAGCTTCTTCTCTTTTTTTTAGTTTATGTCTTAAAGACACATGTTAAGAATTCGAAATGATAGAAATTATTTATTAGAAGTTGTGTTAATTTATTACTCAAAATATTTAATATTTATTTTTTTAATTAAATTTTTATCATTAATGGAATAAAATTAATGCTTAATATGTATCTAAGAACACAAGTTAAGATGACTCATAAAATAATAATACAATTGAATACTCTCACACACTTGTTTTCAATGTTTCAGCGCCGTCACACTATACTGATCATCTTCCTCATCCAATTAATTCTCTTGGAAGTCCACTTCCTCAATAGAGAGTTGAATGCTACTCTTATGCTTATGTAATTTCTGTTTCAATGAAAAAATTATATTTATAACTGAGTTATCTTTCCAAAACACTTCAAACAAGAGAAATGATTTCTTTAGTAGCCTCTTTTGTACCTTCTATTTTGTAAGTCTCAATTACATGTCACTTCAATTTGCTCTTTATATATCTTAATGTTATTTTGGCTTGGTTGATAAAGGGTATCTTAATGTTATTTTGGCTTGGTTGATAAAGGGTACAACCAGATTGTATAGAAGAAGAACATTCATAAAGTTCTCCGGTTCACATGATCCATATTAAGTTCATGAAAATCCACCTCTTCAAAAAAAAAAGTTCATGAAAATCCATAGAAGCCTTAGATTTTTCTTTTATACTCTACAAGATCTATACTTCTAATTGAATGTGTGTTTGATGTCTGATTTTGATTTTTTTTTAATTGAAGGTATGTACCATTTTTAATACCAATATGGCCCCATTTGGTTTGAGCTTATGAAAAATAGCTTATGTAAATAAATAAGCTTTTATTTTAATTTATAAACTCTCACTAACGAAAATTGTATCTTCATAAACGGGTTTTTCATAAACTACCTTAAAAACTTATAGATAATACATAAAAACTTATTTATTTGCATAAGTTATTTTATATAAGCTCTAAAATAAGCTAATCCAAACGGGCCCTATGTCTAATTAATTTTTTCAAATTGTGATACCAGATCTGATTTTTATAATGTAAAAAAAAAAGTTTAAATGTTATCCACGGTACTGTAGAGAATCGAATCTAAGACTTTGAAAGATCCCAAATTTCAAACCAACATTATCATACCAACCAAAACGAGTTTCACGTAAGCATTTTTTTAACGAAATTTGATGAAAAAAAGGCAAGGCCTGGTATCCAGCACCTCGCGTTCATGATATCTACATTCAACTATGCCCCGGAGACACGGTCGAAGCACGCCCGCCCGGTGTGCTTCTTTCACGACATGCTTTGGTCCCGGGTCTCTTCTAGTGGTCTTCTAAGCCAATTGAATCAGCAACCGCTGGTACAGTAAGCGGTGTTCAAATAGCGGATCTTCTTCGCTACTAGCTCTTCTTCTTACTAGGTTATGCTTCCTCATAGTTCTTGGCGAGATCCAACGGTGAACAGTTGTCCAAAAGAAAAACCGCCTGGAAGTCCGAGGACCTTTAGTATCGTACCCTACCCCCGAACCAGCAGCCTTTGCGCCAGGAGTTCTCGGTGTGGTCTTTGTCCCTCTTTGTTAGAAGCAACTTCAGGATCAACAGCGTTGAACGGAACAACAAGTATGGAAAAATACAAATATTTTATGACTTAAAAGATCAATTTCTCAAAAAAATTAAATGACTAACTTATTACAGATATCTAACTTAAAGAACCGCATGAGATATTTTGTTTAATAAATTTGATGACATGGCTAGATTTTCTAAAATGTTTAGATATCAAAATAAAAGTTTTTTTTTATGAAAAAGTAAAAGTTTATTTGATTGGTCTATTAGTTCGTAAGTTTAATAACATATGTTAGGTTGTTTATTTGAAGACATTAATATGAAACATGTTTTTTTTCGTAAAATAAAAATATATGAAACATGTTTTGTCGTAAGTAATCTATCAAACATAATTTCTTTTTAAAGTGAATAAGTGATGAATACCGTGTTCAAATCACAACCCTTATATACTATGATGTTTCTATCAATTGAACTATATCCACCAAGACATATGAATGAACCTGTCTTTTTTTCCTTAAAAAATGAACTATATCCACAGAGACATATGTGCCCCTATATTTCTGCAGCAAACTTCATTCCTTTATGGTTATGATTTGATAATCTTTGATATATTTTCTAATAAATAAGTGGTGTCTCAATGGTACACAACTGGTGTCCGAATACAGCACACATCAATGCCTACATATTTAAGCTACTTTTGTAGCCAATTTAGTTGGTATATTGCCTTTTGACTACAGTGTTGATTTTCTTGATATACAAAACTAGTAGCTATGTTGCCTATACAAATCTAGAGATAAAATACGCTATAGTTAACTAGAGTATTGTAAGGTTTTGGGCATGAAAAAATTACAAAAATTAGAGACTAATGAAAAATACATACTTCAGTGTTTGATGATAAGTATAATGGATGAATTATAGTAGGGGTTGAGGTTTTAATTTGTCCTTGTTCTATCTTTTTTTTTTTATATAATCTATAAAAATTTATAGAGATAAAGTTTTTGGAACGATCACGTGACATTGAGCTCTCTATAGACATAGCTAGCGTGTGAGTGGACTTTTCTTTAGAATTAAAAATAAAAATGCCAAAAATTACTCTTTTTGAGACAAATATTTTTGCAAATGTGACGGAAAAGAGCGAATAATATTAAGGAAAACTATTATTTTGATTGCATTTGAAAATTTAATGTGTCACAAAATTGTGAACACATGTATGTAAATTATCCCACTTTTAAGAATCATAATTATGCATAGAAAATATGACATTGTGAAGAATGAAGACTTGTAGTTATTATATAATATGAGATGAGATTAGAAAGTAACAATGAATTCACATCAAAAAAAAAAAAGTAAGTTCATTTCATTTCGATGAAAAGAAGATACCTTTTGCCCCAATCCATCTGCTTATGTCTAGCAGTACAAAAATTATTGCACTACAATTGATACAATATTTTTTTTAAACGGCAAATTTTATTCACATCGAGGTAGTGTAAGACACACCAACCCTCGCGGAAAGGGAGAAAACAAACACAGGCGCCTAACACGGAACACCTCAAGAAAAACACCCAAAATCACTGTCACAAGGCCGACAGTTGACCAAAAACAGCAACAAAAACTCCCTACAGTTAACCAAAAGACTGAAAAATGAGGCGAAAATATACAACACAGCAGCTGATGGCTGCTACAACACGCATGCAATAGCCTCACAGACAGCCAGAAGCCAAAAAAAACTCTAACCTGTACCATTCCAGCCCCCCTAACACAGCAAATCAGTCAACACCAAACCACCTCCCAGCACCAATAGAGCACACCAGATTTACCACAGGCGCAACAGATCAAAACCAGCAGGCACAGAAACAAAACACCAAAAACTATCTGCTCAAACCAAACAGAAAAGACAGAATCCACACCTACTCCACAACCAAATTGATACAATTGATTGAAGGTAAAACCAAAATTTGCAAATACTATTGCTTGTCCATATACAAGTTGAATATTTCTCTTCACATGAGCAGATGACTTCTGGAATCATCAACAACATGAAGAGTATGATCTCATTTCATTAAATGTCAAGCACTTGATCTTCTTATGGTGAGGTATGTGAAACTTTGGTTCTTTTGGTATAGTTGGATTGTTCATTGACCTTCAAACCAAAATATAATAATGAGACAAAAAGACACAAAATAATGGATCCGAATTCACAACAGTGCAAAATGCACGTAAATACACACTTTAATTGATCTCGGTCATTGATTTGAAATCAATTGGTTCACATTACACCTTTCGTCAAATCAACTTTAAATAATCTTTGCCATTGATTTTGAGATCGAATGACCAAGATGGATAACAGTGTCATGCAGACATGCAGTAACTGCGCGATATCCGAATCACAAAATGATATGCCAAGAAACTGTTAAAAACATACTATAATTTGAAATATTTTCTAAGAGTGTTCATTATGAGATTGATCAATCATTACCTCGTTGGAATGAATGGTCTGTCAAAATAAGGCATTGGCTGCGCTTTAGGAATGAGTTCCTTCCTCAATCTCCTAATCTCTTCCACTTCAGCCAACTGTAAGGGAATATATACCGACGTCAACTTTTAGATAAAGGAAAACATGGCAACTCAAAATTAGGACACACTGATTTGAGATGTGAAAGTTGGAAAACATGGTAACTCAAACTCAGAACTTGTTGATTTGAGATGTGAAAGTTGGTAAACATGGTACCTTTTGTTGTATTTCCAATTCCCTTTTCTGTTGTGCTATCAAACTCAATTTTTCAGCCACCTACACAGTTAAGCATTCATCAATTTTACATTTCATGATGTGTAAAACTAAAGGGGAAAGAAAGAGTAGATGAAATATGCATCTGATGATCAAATTTCGCACGATCAATTGCCCTCAAATCACTATGAAGCTTCACATCAATAGGCTTTGTGCTTTCTTTCACGGGAGGTTTTAGCAAGCACTGTAACAGAAGAATGCTTAGACAAATGGACAAGCAGAGGCTACCCCCACAGAATTATCATAGATTTGATAAAGAAAAACATGGAGGACAAACTCATAATCATAACGTACATGAGGTGTTGTGAGCAATAAGGATTTCTAATTCCAATGAAACTGAATTTACTCCATATCAGCTGACATATTGTCAAGACTCAAGAGGATGTTTATTGGAGATTAACGCAGCAACATCATTAAGGGTAGCTAAATATGAGATGACGTAGAATGCTTGCCACAATGTACCGTTCTAATTAGGAATTGCTATCTCCTTGCCATGTTATGCTAGGATATTAGATATAAGGCTGCTTTATAATATAAATCAGTTCAAAGTTTTGAAGCAAGATCATATAACCAACTACTAACGGATTTAATTCATATACACCGTCAATGTAAAGAATTTTTAAAATGTCAATTAATCATAACCATCAAATAAACAGAAAGTTTTGACTTTATAATAACTACTTCTAGAGTCATACACATGATCAGTTGAGAAGTACTAGTGTAATTTTTTTTACCCCGACAGTGCGTGAAAATTTAAACTGAACCACTGGACATAAGCTATAATCGTAATTGCATTACATGATGGACAATCAGAGGCTAATAGCCAAGCATTAGTAGGCATAAACGAGCCTATGCTTGATTAACAAATTACATTTATACTTAGCAAGAGCAAAAATAGACCAAATTTGACTGTGAGTTGTTACTAAGCATATACACTTCAAACTAAGGATTGACATGAGAAATTGACCTTACCTCAGGTTCATCAATAGTCCATGGGAGACCTTGTGCAATAGATATTCTCATCTTTTCTTCTTCTGTCAAAATCTCTTTTACCTTCTTCATCAACTGTTCTTTCATCTTTCCCCTTTGCTACAATAGCATTATAGCCAGTGCATCACCAATATATCCACTGAAAAATTTGAAGAAACTTTCAATGAAGAAACCAATTATTTGTATCATCAATTACCTCAGTCCTTAGCTTGAAAGGTTTCTGACTAGTGACTTTTAGCTTCTGCTTCTTCTTCCACCTCCTTCCTCCAATAGTACTAGATGATTCCAAGCTCTAAAAATCACAGAAATTCAATAAAATTCAAAAACAACCTTATTAATAGTGAATCACTAACCAATCTCCATTAGTATTATAGTAACCGCATGTCACAAACACTAACACTAACACGTCCATACCGATAACATTTTGCAAAAATGACATAAATCACATCACATGTGTCGCGTCGGACACCGGACATGCCTAAATCACAAATGGAAATACAATAACAATAACATCATCTAAAAATCTTACATTTCTTCTGCTTCTTTTACCACCAGAAGAGTTCCCGCTACACACACTGCACAAAAAAAGCAGACACAAGTCAACAATCTCAAGCAAAATGAATCAAATCAAATTCAAATAAAATAAAACAAACTTTAGAGTTATCAAAGTAAAAGAAGTAAAACACAAAAACCTTCTTCGACTTCCACAATCCCAAGAACATGTAACTGAAACCCTTTGATCCAATCCAAGTTGTAAAGTACAATTAAACAAACTACCATCATCATCACGACAACCAGAAACAACTTCAGATTGTTCATCTTCATCCATAACAGGTTGTTGAAATTGCAATCCAGGTAATGCCCATTTCATCACCTTATTCTTCTTCTCATTCTCTTCCTCATCCTCATTCTTCTCTTTCTCCCTTTTTATACTAAGTAACCTCTCAAAAGCCTTCACCAAATGCATCACTTTTCCATTTTCAGGTACACTATTCCTTGCTTCTTCCGTAACTCTCACCCTCCTCCTTTTCACCATTGAACTACAATTACCCTTTTCTTCATAAGGGTTTCGATTAGAAAACTCGTTAGGGTTCAAATTCTCAATTTTCAAGGGTTTCTTCTTCTCTGGTGTCATTTTTGTAATTTTTTCCACCGTAGGTGTATCGCCGGAAAAGTTACGCCGATGTGAAGAGGATTCAAAAGGGTATTCGAAAAGATGAGAAAAATTGAATTTTGAGTGAGTGTGAGTGAATTTGGACTGGAAATTGCAATGAAGAAAACAACGCAAATATTAGAACAAGTATTGAAGAGGCAATTCTGTTACAATTCTGTTGGTGTGTTTCTACAATAGTCTTCTTTTTGTTTGTAAAATTGTTTTAATAATGTTTAAATGTATCAAAAAATTTATTTAGAAAAATATCAATTACAAAATATGTATTTAAATCCACTAAAAAATGCATTTAAATGTGTCTTTAGTTAATTCATATTTTGACACTTGAATATAGAACTATTAAAAAACCGATGAAGGCATCACAATAAAATTACTCAAGTTTTATAGGGAATAATATTTAAAACAAGTTTTTTTAGAGGAATTTTTAAAACAAGTTGGTGGTAAAGATATGATATTACACTAAACCATCTGTTGTTTGATATATTTTAGATTAAATATGTTTTTGTTTCTTTTAGATATATCAATTTTAATTTTTAACCTCTTTAAGAAAATTCTTCAAACTTTAAAAAAATCAAAGTTAAGTTTTTTTAGAGAGGCTAAAAACAAAAGTTGATATATTTAAAGGCTTGAAAAATCACATTTACCTTATATTTATTAAAAAAATGTAATTTTTTTTTTGAATATTGATTTATTTATTAAAAAAATGTAATATTGATTTATTTGAACAACAATATTTGATGAATTTTTTATTCAAATCAAATATTTGATTAGTTTTTTGTTTCGTGGTCTATTATTTCACACACAAAAAATACTGAAAGTTTAGACTCAAACATAAAGCCCATCATCAATATAATGTTTAAATTGGAAAGAAAAAAAAACTTAGTTACAATTCCTTAGGTGTTTTTTGTATGTTTCTTAACTAAATTTACCATGATTTTCTTAAATCTATAATTCTATCAAAGTTTGTTATCACCAAAAAGGTTATATTTTTAGTTAAGAACCATACGAAAAGGGCGTAAAGAATTGTACCTAAGTTTTGTCCTATTGCTTGTGGGGTCCCAATTTATGTAGTTGTTTTATTGCCAACAAGTTGCTATCAGGTTGCCATCAATAGATCTAAGCCATTCAATTAAAATAATATTATATCAACGGTTGAAAATGGTTCAAAAGTAAATTTTTCCATGATGCACAAATTTAACATTTGTCAATGTTAAATGCCACCAATTCGGTTACAATATCAACCTTAATAGAGGTTTAGTGGTGACCTGTTATAGCTGGCTTCTTATTTAGAGGTAACTGGCATTTGCCAGTTAGTGTTATAGCTATGTATTCCTTGTTACTGAATGCTTAACTAACTATTCTTATGTAGAGTTAATACAATCTAATTAACGTAAGCTATCTATAAGTGCAGACACATTGAGTTTGGGCTTCAGTGTGAGGAACTTGACAGATGACAAGGGCTTGGTAAAAATATCTGCCAACAGTTCAGTTCCAGGAATGTGAACCACTGTTGATTAACATTAGAGTGACCGAAGTAAGTGTGGAAGGGAGAAAGTGCCTCATTCATGAAACAATTAAGGGAGGTGAATGTTTTTTTCAAAACTAGAGAGAGTGTGATTGTTTTTAAATAAAACCTCGGGGGTAAGTGGAATTTGCTCTTAATATAAATGTTTGAATTAACGCAATTCCGATATGCACGGGTTGGGTCTGATGCAATACCTGATACTATTTCGTGATTCATTATTCATAAAAATATTAATGTTGTTGTTCATATTGAACTTATAGTCGATGAGAAACAGAAACAACAAAACACATTTAAAATCTTAAAGTAGACACAAATTATTACACATTTCTAAAAATTTCTTTGTGAACCACATTTGATGAAACGATATCATCTTCACCATCTTCATTGCCTATCAATATCTTCAAACATTTTCTTGAGGTTACTCTTGAAATTGCAGCATATAATTGACCATATGAGAATATTTGTGTTGGAAGGTATATTCTGACATGTTTAAGTGATTGTCTTTGATTTTTATTAATGGCCACTGCAACCTTGATTCTCATTGAAAACTCTTTCTTGACATCTCAGTTCTGTCTATCTCTCTTCAACATATCACTTTATCATGATTCAGTTTCTCTCTCTCATTTTTTTTTTTGTTGGCTCTTTCATATCTTTCTTTCTCCATTCAATTTCTTGATCATTTGTTTTTCTCTCACTCTTCATCCATTATTTTCCATTTCTACACATCTCCAAATATTAGTTCTTCGAGAGTTAGGATTTGAGGATAAATTTTTTTTATTTCATTGTTTTGTTTCTCATGCATCTTTCTCTTTAAATTTCAGTTTCTACTTACAAATCAGAGGCACATTATGATCTATAAAATATTTTGTTAGTGGGATAATTGGATATATTTGATAACTGAGCTCACTGTGCGTTAATATCATATGCCCTTGATAAAATTAAGTCATTTTTGGTAAAAAAAATAATATCTACTAAAATTCTTGTGCATTGAAATTGGATGACTAAATGAATTGAATGTTAAATTGATTGGAAATGGAATAGATATTGAAAAGAAATTAACCTCTTCATGCACAAGTTTCATAGAGTTTCATATATAACTATGAAATTGACTATATTAATAATTTTATAGTTATATTCAGTATTATGTTATCAAACTACCTCAAAAAGCAACAAAAACAAAAGATGGACTGCAATAAAAAAAGATAAATCAAAGGAAAAAATATATACAAAAGTTTGCACTGAAAAATTGGTCATATCCGCAAAGACTGTTAAATCTATAAAAAAAGAAAAGGAAAAGAAACTGTTATGTGGTAATCGAAAGAAAATAATAATAATGAAAAGGAACTGCGATGTGGTAACAGAAAGAAAAAATATTAATAAAAAGAAACTGTTATGTGGTAACTGAAATAAAAAATAATAATGAAAAAGAACTGCTATACAAAATAGGAATTGCAATGGCGTTATTGACTTTAAAAAAAATGAATTTTTCATGTGTTACCTGATTCAATTCCAAAAATAATCCCACAAGGGGAGGTTGTGGGATATATTAAGTCCAAAAAAAAAAAAAAGACCCCACAAGAGGGTTGTGGGATGACATGGAATCTCAAAAAGTAGGGCATATTTGAAATTATTTTAAAAAGTAGAGTAGAAAAATAATTTTGGATTATTTTAAGGGGAGAAATTTTTTTTCTCAAAACTACTTTATTTCTCACATCTCTGTTTCTTTAAACTCTCTCTTGCCAACTTCTCTCTTCACATATTTTCATGCAAACCAAACACATCTTAATGATCCTCGGCACCAATCTTGTTCCTAAAACAATACCTCATGCTTTGCCAATTAAGGTACTCCCTCCCTTATTACTTGACACGGTTGACCTTATTACGCATGTCAATGCTTAATTTTGAGCTTAAATATCTTGAATAATATGTTAGAAAAAATTATAAAAATTTGATATTTTGAAAACACTCACCGAGACAAATCTAACGACATCTTATATGATATTATTTATCTTTGTATATTAGTAGAAAAATATGGTCAAAGTAAGTTGGGTCAAAATTACGGATTTTCAAATGATTCATTTATTGCGGGACGGAGGGAGTATTAACTACCATCCACGTGAAACTCAACTCGTCGGAATCCACGAGTCTAATACCTTATTTCATTTTATCTATTTTTCATTTTGTAATAAATATTTAAAGTATTATTAATAAAATGATAATTAATATTATATTGAATTTAAAAACCGATAAGAAATTATAGAAGATCGATTTTTTCTGCAAAAGTTTTTTTTTTGTGGTGGCCGGGATTCGAACCCCAGACCTTGCATATTTTAAGCATTGTCTATACCAACTGCAAAAGTGACAAGTAAAAATCGACAGAGTCTCTGTGAGCTTTGCTCAATTGATAGGGACATTGCATAATTTATGCAGGGGACGAAGTTCGAACTCCGGACACCCCACTTCTCCATATTTAATTGTGTGAGCTCCAACCACTAGGTTATAGAATAACTAATTTTTTTGGTCATAACTCATTCCAATAGGAAGAGACTTTGGTTATACAACATTCGTTCAAAATTTAAAAATAATCTTAGCGATAATTATTTCAATTGATAAAATTCTTTATATAATGTAATTTATACCTTTTTGTGAATCTTATCTCTTTTTTGACTTATAATACATGTTTTACCCAATAACTGTAATCTGATTATTGACCATGGAATGTGACTTGATAGAAAATTGTAGTTCTCACAATGTGGAACCGGAAAATGCGTTGGATTCCAATAAAGTTTGGTTCCTCAAAATTCCACATAGCCTTTTTAGGGTGACCCATTGTCTCATACTTTGGTATATTAAGAAATCCGAATCCACCATTCCATTACAAGCCTAGATATGACTTTACCAGGAGAGGCTAAGAGGCCATGACCACTCTTTCTTTGGAATATCATAAGGACAAATTGGACCCACATACAGATCAACCAATTACTTCTTTATTATTTTCTTTCTTGTAAAAAAAAAAACTTTTTTATTTTCTTTGTGTTATTTGATAATCAAAATTCATATACTATCAACAATGATATTTCAACATATGCTTTTTTATTAGTGACTCGACATTTTATTTTCTATCTATTTCTTTCTTTCCATCATATTATTAATATATCACATATATCAAATCATCTTTATTTTTATTTCTCTCGAGTTGTCTTTTATTAGAAGGATACTTGACCATGAAATATTTTTCTTAATATATATATAAATCAACTCTTATATTAAGACATTTATAATTCTCAAATACTCATTCAACAATTTTTTCTTAGAAAACTTATTCAACATTTTATTTATTTCTCTATCCCTTCATTTTCCATCATATCAATTATTTAAAGGTACACTTAATAGCTAAAAGATGTCATATTCAAATATCCAATTTTTTTTAATTATTTTTGTTTTAAAGAGTCTGGCGAAGAAATTCATTCAAATTAAGCCTCTGTTTAGTGATGTGTTTGTAAAACGTGGTTTGATCGAAAGTGCACTAAGAAATCATGTTAACTTAAAATTTAGTATTTGGAGCCTTGGAAAATGACGACAAAAACACATTGAAAAGTTTACGAACTGATGTTTGTGTGTTCTAAACGGGAAATCAAAACACACTTAAGTAATAGATAAAAAGCGAGAATTTGTATATTCAAATTCGGATTCAACATATCAAATGTCTTTTATTAGATGAATGAGTTGCACTTGCAAAACTTTTTTTTTATTTTAATAATTTATTAGTATATTCAAGAAAGGCTAGTTGGCTCGTGGAAAAAAATAAAGAATGTCCCTATCAAAGGCTCTATTATTAATTGATTTCCCTTTCAGTTAGCAACCCTTATTTCTTGTGTTTGATTTATATATACAACAAAACTTCACAAACACGGTGACACGGAAACTCAAAAGTCTATATCTTGTTTAACTCGGTTTAGTCTTTTTTGTGGGTCTCTTTACCTTTTTTATTTGTGGTCATTAGCCTCTACTAGTTCTTCATCTATCTTCAATTAACAATAAATCTCTCTCTCTCAATGAAATATAGTAGATACACCAAAACATGACAAGCAAAGGAACAAACTCTGCAGAACAACTACCAAAGACAGAGTGTTGCATGTGTGGGGATCTTGGTTTCTCTGACCAGCTTTTCCTATGCAAAATCTGCCAAATCCGATCTCAACACAGGTATTTAAAAAAAATATATTACATATCCCTTAATCTATTTCTTTTTTATGAAAAATCATACATATATACTAAAAAAAATTGAGAAAAAAAAGTAAATTCTTTATATTTAGTTTTGTTACTAAATTTAGTTATGGAAGAGTTAGATATAGTTTTGAAAGGAAAAAAAAAATACAAAGTATACATTTATAAATTTTGTATTTTTTTAAGGAAATTGAAGAAAATGTAAATTCTTTATATATACTATTGTATTTAAATTTAGTGAGGAGAGAATTAATTTGTAACATACATCTTTGATATCATTCATAATATAATTTTTTGTTATTTGGTGTGATCTTTGGATTATTCAATAATCTCTTTCTTGAAAATTTCGTAGGTATTGTAGTAACCTATATCCAACAACAGAAGTTTTTGGAACATGTAATTGGTGTTTGAGTCAGAACGAGGATTCACCAAACTCTTCAAATTCCTCATCTTCTTACAAAAAAAATGAAAGCACAGAAGATGAAGGAAAGAATAAGCAAATAAAAAATTGTTTTCAGAAGAAGGGAGTAATCAAAGGAAGTGGTGTTTATCGTCTTCAACTTCCAAAACCAATGAAGAAACCAAAATCACCAATAGCATCATCAACATCTCCATCCATTTTAGTTTCAACTCGCAAGAGAATCATCACAAACGGTGCTTTGGAAGAGAAGTTGAGGAGAACAAGATCAGAAAACATTATAAAAAGTAGTAATAATAATATTGGTGTGACCAAACAAGTTTTCAGGAATAAGGTGAGAAGGTATAAGCTTTTAGATGAAGTTTCAAGTTAAAATTAAGAGATGAAAGTGTTTTGTGAGATGAATGATTCATACAAAATAAGAAAAGAAAAGGGTCATTGATGATCATTTTTATTTTAATATATAGTATTTTGTTTTGGAAGTTTGTCCTAATGCAATGTACATAACAAAAGTGTTTAGATTCGTAACACAAGTACTTTGAATTTGTCATTCCCCAATGTCATTTTAACGTGCAACAAGGAAAATTAGAATCGGAATTGTTGATTGAGTACTCAATGAGGTTGTGGTAGGAATGTTCTAGTAACGTAAATTATTATAAATATTTTGTGTGAAGCTATTAGGACTGAATTGACGGTGAAGAATTTACAACTTAATGAAGTTATGTTTGGATGGAAGAGAAAAGACAGAATGACGTGAAATTATAAAAAGTTTGTTGTATACTAAATATTCGAATTATAAAAAGTTTTATTTGGGTGGAAGAGAAAAGACAGAATCAAGTGAAATTATATATATATATAAAAAAAAGTTGTATACATATTCAAATTTTGTGGACGATCTGGACAAATAAAAAATTGTGGACGACTGTCTATTGTATTAGCTTATCTATTTATTTGCTCTTCTAACGCATAGGAATAGTGTGATAGTATAGTAATCAGGGGCTGATCCAGACAATGTAGTCATCTATGACTAAATTATCTTTGATTTATAATACTATGTTTTTTGCTAAGCAAGGAGTAAGGTCAGACATCGGGAGGAAACATATAATACTATGTATTCAAATGATGTGGAACTATAACAGATTAAGTACTATGGTCTATGGCTAAGCAGTTAGGTGTGTACTCTGAACTATAAAACTGCATTTGCCGTTAGACCATAGAATGGAATGTGATATATGTGCAACATATATAGTATATATAATCAATATTTTGAGGACTAGCAAACAAAAAAAAACAAAATTGGGTAATAATCATGTGTGGCTATAGCCACACTTAGCCATAGTGTGGATCCGTCCCAAATAGTACTCCAATATATATTTATCTTGAATTGAGGTCTTGGGATCAAGTCTCGTTCAAGAGGTCTTAGATTCAAGCCTCGCTAGTGCTTTTTGAGGGAATTAAACATAAATATCCCTGTACTTTCACCTGAGTATGATGATCTTCTCCCTTTAAATTGAGACATCTTCTTGTTACTCTAAATTTTTATTATTAAAAACAAAAATCTTAATATCCTTCAATTTAATATATATCCATACATGGTTACTCAATAACTTGTTATTGAGTCAAAGTTTTTTCTTAACTAAATTGTTAGTGGTTACTTTGTTATAAAGAACTTGAGTTATGTTAGGCCCCGTTTGGATAAACAGCTTATATAGATGCTTATAGCATTAGAGCTTATAACATTAGAGCTTACATCATAAGCTCTTATACTTGATAAGTTATTTATGTTTGGATATGTACACTAAAAAGTACTTACATAAATTGAAGTGTTTG
>Ga0228711_1007520_pt1 | contig 15733 bp, 9 predicted proteins | sample MedpolnodulmetaG_2_FD_177996 | JGI IMG/M metagenome (GOLD analysis project Ga0228711, IMG submission 177996) | Root nodule microbial communities from Medicago polymorpha collected in Santa Monica, California, United States - brown nodules | ecosystem: Host-associated > Plants > Roots > Nodule...
GGTTTTGTTTTTTAGTATTTCAGAGTGCCTCAAAAAGAAAATCCATTTTTAGGGCTACTGTAGATCTTAACATGACATATATTTTTAATGATTATTTTGTTGAAACACGGCATGTAGTGTTTGGAATCCAAGCTAGGTAGTTGCATTGCATTCCTTGAATGAGAGAAAAGATATTAAAACCGTTAAAGATAGACCGTAAATTGAAGAGCGGTGGTGGGAGGATAGAGGAAAATAAGTGAGGTGTGATATCCTACAGAGAGTGTATAATAAGGTGTGTGATCTTGATTAATCTAATGACTCTCAATAATTGTTTATGGTGGTTCACCAGTGAGGGACTTAATTGAATCCTCACCCTAGAATCCACCAATTTTGATTACCTTAATTAGCAAAAAAAAAAAATAAGCGAATTCAAGTTGAGGTCAACACAGAAAAACTATCATTTTTATTCTTGTAACGTTTCTAAATAATAGTCGTTTAAAATTTATGCACGATTATTAAGGAAATGATTAATTGTCTTGATTTTGATGGTAAAATTAGTATCATTTACCAAAACACATTTGTTAATTGTAGTTAGTGGAGTAGTTAAGTTGGATTAAATTTAATAAATAAGAGTATAAAAATGGAAAAAAAATAATAATAAATGCTGCATTATTATTCTAAAGTGACAATTATTTTTAGAAGAAGAAAAAAATGGTAAAGAGACAATTATTGTGAGACAGAGGGAGCAATATTTATGAGGTTTTCTTCTATAGTCAAAAGACCAAATAAATAGTGAATGAACACACACATAAAGAGATTATCTTCAAAACATTCAATCATTTTTTTTTATCAATTTCCTTTTTATTATTAAAAAAAATATTTTTGTGTATGTGTCCAAACAATATTTTCTTTTGGTAGTGTGCCTAAACGAGAAATTCTTTCATGGTCACAACCCCAAATGAAAAATATTTGGGCACACTCACATCAAATGGAAAACTTAAAACAAAAATAATATAATCACATCAATCAACATCTGAAAATTATTTCATATTATAATTTACACATGAAAATGTTATTTTCTTCTTTTCTTTTTTTTAAATTTGCAAGTCTTAATGAAATAATAAGTATTAACATGACACAAATGGTCGATGTTTGAGTCTCATAATCATTTAATCTAGAGTTCAATATGTGTATGAAATATAATATTATAGATCAACTCCTAAATAGATCAGCTCCTAGAATATTTTCTTAGGTCTAACGAAATATCTGTTTGACTTTTATAAAATATAAAATGATTGTTTTTGGTCTCTAGCATTTAATTTTAAAAAAGCTAAATATAATTTATTTTTATGCTTTACATATCACTCTCATTTACTTCAAAACCTGAGGAAGGAACTTCACATCGCTTGATGTTTTAATCTTTAGGATGTAATATTCCCCATGCAGTCGTTTAGGCCTTGTTTTTTTATTTCTTTCTTTACTTTACTATATTTTTTCTTTAGAAGTAAATTTGCTTCTAAAATTGAAACATAGTAGGAGGTGAGTGTATTAAAAATAATACTAGTTGATAATACATAAAATTGTTTCTTTTTCAGTGAGAAAAAACATTAATTGTAGTTCAAAATTTTGAAGATTGGCATTGAAAGCTTGAATAATATTTTTAAGTTACAATGTAAGAGATGAGAATGTAAAATACTTTGGACAGTCCACTCCTCAAGTGTACGGTTGAATAATAATTTTAAGCTTGAATAATATAATAGAAGTACTAGAACACCAAGGAAAGAGCTACAACTTGTTCTAAAAACTGTGTCTCTTAATGGATTTAAAATTCAAATTAATAGTGTTTTTATATGATTGGATGTGTTTTTTATGAATTAATACATATTTTCATTTGAATCAATTCATAAAAGAATCCAACTCTTTGATAAGAATTATTTTTCGTCATTGAATTCAAATGGCATAATCCTGCCTATTTTAGCCTTGTTATACATTGTCGGTTATATCATTGTTGATTTCAAACTCGGGTAAAAGGAGATGGTTGTGTTAGATCTTAACAACCAACCTAAAACTTTGTCGAATCTCCATGACATGGATCAACTACATCGAATTCAAATGCCATGAGTTGCTGTACAAATAGCACAATTTTAATGTAGAAGGGGCAAAAAATAATTGTTGTATTTTAATCTAAAAATTTGTCAAAATAAAAACTCTAAATAATTTTCTCTCTTCTCTTATACTTAAATTGAAGTTAGAGAACTATTATTTGGTAAACTATCAGTGATAAATTTCTTAGTTAGATTGCTAATATAGTAGAATGTTAAGTTCATAGGCCACAAGAAATGATTTAGAATTACTTGAACTTGCTTACAATTTAAATGATGGAAATTAAATGGCTCAGTCTAATGTATGTTGTTCATGCATAGCAACAGAAATAGAAAATAATGCTTCTTTTTGTTGCCATTGTGTGTTTGATGAAGTTTTTAAGCTCAAAATTTCAGGAGAAAAAAAAAAGAACTTTGTCAGCATGCAACATAGGTTCTAGTTTGAGCTGCACAATCAAATCTATAATTAACTTCTCAGTGTGGTTCTAGTTTGGTTGGAGAAGTTTGTTTGAATGGGAAAAAGACTCACTAATTTGGTGGGAATAATTCAACTGCTCCTTATGGTGTCTTCTATGGATAGGTGGTGTTGTTCTTGTATCGATGGAGACATTTCTCGGTGAATTCAACTTATCTCTTTTCCAACTAGGAGAAACTTGACTAGTCTCGCTGTTTTTAATTTGTTGTATGAACCTTTGTGTATGTGATGTGTGGTCAACCCGAAGTTGGAAGATCATCTTTTTGTATTGTAAAATGCCCTTATGCCGGATCGATTTGGTATGAAATCTTGGAATGGTTTGGGGGTATCGACGACTCGTCTGGAAGATTTGTTTGTGTTCCTCCAAAGCTTGTGTGCTCCTTTCCGGATGGGGGTAAAAGGTCTTTTGCTCGTTTGGGATGTGGTTATGTGGTCCGTTTGAAAAACTATGAGTGATCTTATTTTTGCTTCGAAGATGGTCACGGTAGGAGAGGTAGTGGATTCAATCAAAATATTGGCATGGCAATGGTTATTAGCTAAGAAGAACAGGGCCTTGCTTATAATATGTAGGTTGCTTTATACTCTGATTCTTCCTTAGTTTCAAATAACAATTCCAAACAGATTACTCACACCATTCTTTTCTATTAATTTTTCAATTTTGGTCCAAAAAACAACATAAAAGTGTGATAGATTTGGTAATTAGATTGCTTACAAAGAAAAATGTGAAGTTCAGAAACCAAATCAAATTATATTTATGCATAGCTACAGAAATATAATTTGTTTTTCCTATACAGTGTTTGATGAAGTTTTTAAGCTCTAAAATTCAGGAGAAAACAAACACATGAACGTTTATGTGTTTTTAAAGCATGCGTAATGTTTTTTGAAATAACCTACATAACATAGAAAGGATTTCATCCACAATAGTTTTTCCAGTTCAGAATTAAGAGCATGCAAACCAAGTTCAATTTTGAACTGCACAATCAAATCTATAACAACTTTTATCAGTGTGGTTTAATGAAAATTTTCAGAGTTGTATTTCAGTATAGAAACAATAACAGCTATCTTACATTTCCATAAAACATTATAACATGCTAGAGTCAAGTCCCAAATGGAAGAACAAAATGACTAAAACTCACTCACATGTGCCAAAATTGTGTAAATGGATCAAAAGCTTGAAAGGAATCCTCCAGATAGCCGCATCTCAAGTTTGGCCAAAATGAAACAGATGTAATTCTTGGAGGAAGAAGTGTGCATATGTACAGAAACAAATTTGTGGAATCTAAAACTAACATATCAGTACTAAAGAGTGGATTAGTTGGAAAAGTTTGATAATCAAGAAATAGTTAACTAGGGATGCTAGCAATGCACTCTAATAGGCTGCGTATCCGAAATTAAAGATTATAAATAGATACATTAGACTCGTAAGTTATTCATATTTTTCTGATATAGAACAATATTGTGCACATAAATCCTGGTACAACTTGCCAACAATCCCTGGTTGGCACTTGCAGAGTGCAGACCACTATCCATCCCCATCTATTTCTTTTAAGCTCTCACTTCCCTTTTGTCAACGTTCAGAATATTTTTCCACCACTATTCACTAAGTTCGACAGTGGCCTCCGTTTAATTGGTGTTGATAAAGTAGGGTGACTTGGGCTGTGAATGCAAGGATTTCTGCAGGTGTCTATATTGACCCCAACGTGATAGGAAAAACCAGTTGAATGGTTTGGTAAGTATTGGACCAGTGATAGAGGGAATGAAGATCAAATGATGCCAAGCATAGGTTATTTTTGGAAGAATTAGAGCAGCTACCCTGACAAATTTTACAGACTCAATCTTACCATTTCACATCAGTTTAATTACAAGTCCATCACCATATTGCACCTCATCACTCCTCATCTTGAGCAAGTTCGTATTATAAAAATTAACGACATCTTTCATGGTGGGCCTCTTTCGTGGATCCTTCTCTGTGCATTGTAATGCCAACGAAAGCACTGCATTAATGTGCTTGGCTAGTGTTATTGAATTGGGAAATGCACTTACAAGAAATGGATCAACAATGTTCTCAATTTTGCCAGTCTCCATCATTATAGATCTGGCCCAAGTCACTATGCGGGTCTCCTTCACCTCATCATTCATAGAGGGAATTAATAATTTCTTTCTGGTTATTATCTCGAGTAAAACAACTCCATAGCTGTACACATCAGACTCTCTTCCCGGCACTATATCATATGCATTCTCTGTCACATGTGACAATGCAAACATGTTAGAGAATACTATCCTGAAAAACCCCACTTTCAAAATGTGTTGGAAAATTAAGTCATTATCACATCCTAGAAATCAAATTACTATTGTCTATGAAAGGGGTTAAATCAACAATTATTGGGGATAAAGATTTAATTACCCGGTGCAATATAGCCAGGGGTACCAACAACACGTGACGAAAGCATTTTCCTAGCTTCAGAATGACTATAAGAATCCTCAAACAAATTACTGTATAGCGCAGTGCCAAAATCAGCTATAATAGGCTCCATATTTTCATCAACAAGTATGTTCTTTGGTTTGATGTCTCGGTGCACTATTGGTGGAACACAATCATAATGCAGATAAGCTAGTCCTTGAGCAATTCCAACAGCTATATTAAACCGAACATTCCACGTTAAGGGCGACGGGGGTTTCTTTTCATGTAAAATATCATAAAGGCTTCCATTTTCCATGAACTTATATATGACTAAACCATAGTCATTTCCAATCCAGTAGTCCCAACATTTGATCAAACTTCGATGGTTAAACATCCCTAGGACTTCAACTTCGTTGCGCATGATACTTACCCGCTTTTGTTTGTTCCTTCCGAATTCAACCTTCTTTACAGCACAAACAGTTTCACAAATTATAGCTTTGTACACAATACCATGTGCTCCTCTTCCAATAATACATCGATCATTTAGGTTCTCGGTAGCCTCCAGTACTCGCTCATGAAGGTCAGGTAGCTTCCTTTCAATTGGGGTCCTTACTTCATAATCATATATGAATCGATTTCTTCCTCCTCTTTTATTTGAAATATTTAGGTTAGGACTAGAGGTACTTTTCAATTTATATCCTCCTCCTCCTGCTCCTCCTCTCATTTTATTAGAAATCCTTTCGTTGAGATACGTTCGAATTATTATTAGCAGCACTGCAGATATACATGTCAAGGATCCAAGTACTATCACCACAATTATTAGTTTACTGATACCTTTATGATCGGTTGATTTGTGAACACATGGATATACATAACTAGTTTCAATGCAATTCAAACAACTGACACATCGGAGAGAATTACCCATGAATGATGATGGTGAGGAATTCAATAACCATATTAGACCTTTTGGTACAGATCCTTTGAAGAGATTGAAAGAAATATTGACTTCAATTAATGAAGGAAGAACTTCAAGATCATCTATGCTTCCTGTTAAATTGTTCAAGGATATATCTAGACTTTGCAGCAGTCCTAGCAAGGAAATTTCAAAAGGAATGACACCTGTCAATCCATTAGCACTCAGATTCAATCCATAGAACAAATTATACAATGTTCCCATCGTTTGAGGAATTTCGCCTCCTAACAAATTTCCACCAAGATGTAACTCGTGGAGGTTGCTAAATTCTGCCAAAAACCCTGGGATACCTCCAGTGAAGTAATTTTCTCTTAAAATCAATGTACTTATATTTGTCCAACTTCTCAAACTTGATGGTAGTGATCCATTTAGGAAATTGAATCCCACATCAAATCTATCCATTTTAGTACAATTTGACAGCTGAAGAGGCAATGGACCTTCCAAGTTATTGTGAGAAAGATTCAAAATCACAAGACTCACAAGCTTACCTAACTCTGTTGGTATGAGCCCTACAAACTTGTTCCATGACAAATTAATGTATGTGAGATTTTTGCAATTGCCCAAACTTGATGGAACTGGTCCACTGATATTGTTCTTGCTCATGTCCATGTAGTTCAGGTTCAAATTACTTTCAAAATCAGGAAGAGACCCGGTGAAATTATTTTCATTGAGAATCAACCTCATCAGAGTTTGACATCGTCCTACATCAGAAGGTATGCCACCTTGAAGTTGATTGATTCCCATGTTTAGCACTAACAAATGCTTCCCAAATCAAATATTTGGTGGGATATTACCACTGAACTTGTTATTCATACAGTCCAACTTCACTATGCTGCTGTTTATTCCCAAGCTTTGAGGTATGACTCCTGAGAACTGATTATCAAACAATGAAATATTTTTCAGATACTTGAGCTTTGTCATATCCAAAGGCAGTTCCCCAGAGAGGCTGTTGTTGTGAACCAAGATGTGCACAAGATTTGAAATTCTCCAAACACTGACCGGAATTTCGCCTATCAATCGATTGAAAGACAATTGAAGGTCCTGTAGTTTGCTGCAATTACCAAGAGATGTTGGAATAGTCCCTGACAACTGATTACCATATAGATACAATTTCAATAGATGAGTCAAGTTTCCAATATTGGTTGGAATAGGACCACTAAGAAGGTTATTTTGTAGGCTCAATTCTTCAAGGGAAGGAATTTCAAACAAGGAATCTGGAATTTCACCAGTCAGCAGATTGGAAGACAATCTCATAAACTGTAAACTTCGCAACTTTTTCAAAGTATATGGTATCTTTCCACTGAATCTGTTCTCAGAAAGGTCTAAATTCTCAAGCAAACTACAATTGCTTAACTCCGAAGGCACTTTTCTGGAGAAAGCATTACCAAACAACAAAAGGTTCTGCAAATGATAAAGGTTTTCAATTTCTGGTCCAAGTTGACCAAAAATCCCATGACTGGTGAGGTTAAGGGAAATTAAATTGTTGGCATGGTCACATTGAACACCAACCCATGAGCATGGATTGGAATCAGAAGTATTCCAGCTAGAGTTGATGATGGGAGGAACAAGGGTCCAGTGTGTCATGAGTGACAACAGAGTCAACCCATCAGAGTTAAGAGCAGTAGCACCATGCAAAAAGGAAATAATCAACAACAAGTGTGTGATAATTATACTGCTATAACTAGTTCTTTTCATTGAGAGTGAGACAAGGTTGTTTGTAAATTGCAATGAAATAAGAAACACTTACCTTGTCAAGTTATAGAAAAAGAAACTAAGTTCATGAATGAGGTTGTTTTGTTCTTTTAGTTTGGTTACAAAGTTAGGGAGAATTATCTATAAAAGAAGTCAATACTGCAAACATACAAGTTTATTCTCTGACACACATTTGTTGATAATAGTAACTGCTTAAAATTGTTTTGTATTTTTCTGAAATTGTTCATCCAATTATACCACAAATTAGTTGGCCTATTGCGTTCTTGTAGTCACTAAATAAAATTTAACTTCCCCAAGTTAGTGATGGGTTATGGTGTACTATTATTATTATTTTTCATTCATTTCTAATGCGACTTTCACTTTGAACACTATTTCATATTATAAAGAGGGATATATTGACTCAGAGTAAGTCTTTATAGTTACTCCAAATCTTAACCTTCCATTTTAATATCAATAACAGTTATGATTAATTATTAATAATTGTTACTGTGAGGTCTTTCTTTCCTCTACAGCAGATCAATTGCGGCAAAACACATCATGTAATCCACATAAAAGACAAAAAGCAAACAATTTGGATATTGACTTTGAGAAATTAGAAGGTAATTAGGCACCGTAGTTTGATTGTAAATTTATAATCATTCCTCTCTTTTATTATAGTCTTTACGGATGGACAAAGCAAAATAGATGGTTGTAAAACCTAATAAAAAATAGATCAATCCCGTTGATAAAAAAATAAAACGAATGCAATTGAATTCAAAAGACAACACTATTGATAATTGAATTTCAAAAATTGACAATTGAAAGTGTTGACAGAGGGATTGCCGAGACAGGAGAAGATGATGATGCTGGAGAGTTTACAGATGGAGTACATAAACCACACCATAATGGCCTCCAATCCAGTAATATCTGTATTTGATTAAATTTCGATGCTTAAACATCTCAAGAACTTCAATTTCGTTGCACATGATACCTAGTTGCTTTTGCGTGTTCCTTCCAAATTCAAACTTGTTGACCAAGTATGACTTTGTACAGACGACAATGTGCTCCTCTGCCAATAATATACTGGTCATTTAAGTTATCTCTACCCTTCAATATTAGGTCCTGAAGGGCATTGATCTTATTGAACAATTACTCACTTGTGACATAAGTAGATAACTAGTTCTACACATTATTATGAAGAAATAAAAAGGAAAAATAAGAATGCAGTTCAACAATATATTACTTACACAAGATCAGAGATATAAGAGGCTCCATACTAGCGACAAGAAGGGAGTCTATATTTTCTCAAAAAAAGGAAAAAAGAAGGGAGTCTATATGATTGGCATGTATAAAGTATGATTTAGGTTGATAATACAAGGATTTCTGTTGGTACATATATTGACCCCACTGTGAGAGGAAAAACCAATTGAAAAGTTGTGTAAGTGTTGGCCCAGTTATAGAGGGAAGGTAAATCAAACAAGGCTGGGAATAGGTTATTTTTGGAACAATTAGAGCAGCTACCACCACTGTTTTAACCTCTGTCTCACAATTTCCCATTAGTTGAATTACAAGTCCATGGATACCAACTGCAGGTCTAGATATGAGTTTCCAATCATCCCAATCATAGACTCCCAGCGGAAATTGATCTGCATCTTGCCAAAATCCAAAGTCACTATTATCTCGAGGTTGGGTATCCACATTGAACGTAACTTCTCCATGGAGATGGTCGTCAATACTAACAACTGGAACATCAAAGAAAATATTATAAGTACTATATGGTTGTAGTGCTACAAATGCATCACCATCTTCCACCTCACCACACCTCCACTTACAAAAGTCATTTTTATACAAGTCAATAATATCTTTCATGGTCGGTCTCTTTCGCAGATCTGTCGCTGTGCATTGCAATGCCAATAGAAACATTGATGTGACTTGCTTGGTTAGTTCCACTGAATTGGGAATTGAACTGGCTAGGTATGAATCGACAATCTTCTCGATTTTGCCTGTTTCAAGCCATATAGATCTTGCCCAGCACACTAAACTGGTCTCCTTTGTTTCATCATCAAAATAGGGAGCAAACGCTTTCTTTCTGGTTATCAGCTCGAGCAAAACAACTCCGTAGCTGTATACATCAGACTTTCTGTTGTGCATTGCTGCATTTGCATTTTCTGTCACAGGTGACAATGCAAACATGTTAGAGAATACTATCGTGCACAACTCCACTTTCAAGATTTGTTGAAAAAATAAAAGATATCATAGCATCCTAGCAAAGTAATAGTAAGTTATTATGAAAATTGATTACCTGGTGTAGTATAATCTCGGGTACCAAAAACTTGCGATGAAAACATTTGCCTGGTTTCAAAATTACTACAAGAATCCTCAGACATGTCACATAGCAGGGCAGTACTAAAATCAGCTATAATAGGCTCCATATTATCATCAAGAAGTATGTTATTTGGTTTGATGTCTAGGTGCACTATGGGTGGGATACAATAATAATGCAGATGCGCTAATCCTTGAGCAATTCCAACAGCAATCTTAAGCCGGTCACTCCACATAAAGGGTGGTGGGGGTTTCTTCTCATGCAAAATATCATGAAGGCTTCCATTTTCCATGAATTTATATAAGACTAAACCATAATCCCCTCCAATCCAGTAGTGTGCGTATTTCATCAAATTTTGATGCTTAAACATTGCAAGGACTTCAATTTCATTGAACATGACACTTAGTTGCCTTTTATTGTTCCTTCCAAATTCAAACTTCTTTAAAGCAAAAGCTTGTTGACCAAGTATAACTTTGTACACACTACAATGTGCTCCCCTGCCAATAATATAGTGATCATTTAGGTTCTCTGTAGCCTCCAACACTAGGTCCTGAAGGGCATTGATTTTATTGGCATTTAAGAAGTATGATTTAGGTTGATAATACAAGGATTTATGAAGGTGCATATATTGGCCCCAACATGTGAGAAAAAACCAATTGAAAGGTTTGGTAACTCTTGGACCAACAACAGTGGGAAGGAAAATCAAACCAGGCCAAACATAGGTTACTTTTGGAACATTCAGAGCCGCTACCACCAGAACCTTTTCAGCAGTTATCTTACCATTTCCCATCAGTTTAACTGAAAGTCCATAAATATAAATTGTAGATATGAAACTATTATCATCTTCAACACAGAATCCTGATTGAAATTGATCAACATCCTGCCGAAATCTAAAGTCGGTATAATCATGAGATTCAGTCTCCACATTAAATGTAACTTCTCGTTGTCTTTGGGCTGCAGTCCTACTGCTTTCTCCATGTAGATGGTGGTCAATGTTGACAACTGGAATGTTAGGGAAAATATTAGGACTATATGGTTGTAGTGATGTATCAGCTACAACCACATCGACATATTCTTCCTCGTCACACCGCTTAAACAAGTGCATTTTCAACAAACCAATAACATCTTTCATGATTGGTCTCTTTCGTAAATTCTTCTCTGTACATTGCAATGCCAATAAAAACATTGTAGTGACTTGCCTGGTCAGCGCAGCTGAATTGGGAAATCTTCTTGCAAGGTATGAATCAGCAATGTACTCAATTTTGCCTGTTTCCAGCCATACAGATCTAGCTCAGCTCACTAAAGAGGTCACATTTGTATCATCATTCAAACAGGGAACTACCACCTTCTTTCTGGTTATTATCTCGAGCAAAATAACTCCATAGCTATATACATCAGACTTTCTGCTTTGCACTATTGCATATGCATTCTCTGTCACGGGAAAAATTGTAAACATGTTAGAAAATACTATCTTGCAAAACTCATTTCAAGATATGTTGAAAAATAATAAAGTTATCGTTGCGTGAATAAACAGTAAGCGTGGATGGAGAACTATTTACCTGGTGCAATATAGCCAGGGGTACCAACAACGATCGATGAACGCATTTTCCTGGTTTCTGAATGACCATAAGAATCTTCAGACAACTTCCTGTATAAGACAGTACCAAAATCAGCTATAATTGGCTCTAGATTGTCATCAATAAGAATATTTTTTGGTTTAATGTCTCGGTGCACTATCGGTGGGTCACAATCATTATGAAGATATGCTAGTCCTTCAGCAATTCCAACAGCAATCTTAAGCCGGTCACTCCACGTAAAGAGTGGTGGAGGTTTCTTCTCATGCAAAATATCATGAAGGCTTCCATTTTTCATGAATTCATACAAGACTAAACCATAGTCCTTTCCAATCCAGTAGTCTGCGTATTTGATCACGTTTCGATGCTTATACATTCCAAGCACTTCAATTTCATTGCACATCATACGTAGCCGCTTTACCCTGTTGCTTGTGAATTCAAACTTCTTTACGGCATAAACCTGTTGACCAAGTAAAGCTTTGTACACAATACCATGTGCTCCTCTTCCAATAATATATTGATCACTTAGGTTCTCTGTAGCCTGCAACACTAGTTTCTGAAGGTCAGGTGGGTTCTCATTACCTGATACGTTGAATTCGTGAGCATATCTGGCTCCAATCCATCCAGCTCCTCTATCAATATAATACCATTGCTTTAGATCTACCAGCACAACAGAAATCAATATTGAGGATCCTATTTCAATCATCACAATTTGAACATTACTAATACCTTTGTGATTGGTTGATTTGGAGACACATGGATTTACATAACTAGTTTTAATGCAACTTAAACAACTGACACATATGAGAGGATTACCCATGAATGATGATGGTGAGGAATTCAATAACTTCATTAGACCTGTCGGTACAGAACCATTGAAGAGATTGTGAGAAATATTGACCTCAATTAATGAAACAAGACTTCCAAGTGCGTCTATGCTTCCCGTCAAATTGTTCAAGGATATATCCAGACTTTGCAGCATTTTTAGTTTCTGAATTTCTACAGGAATGCTACCTGTCAATCCATTAGCACTCAAATTCAACCCATAGAACAAATTACGCAATGTTACAATCGATTGAGGAATTTTTCCTCCAAGCAAATTTCCACCAAGTTGTAACTCGCGAAGGTTGCTAAATTTAGCCAAAAACTCTGGGATACCTCCTGTGAAGTAATTTTCTCTTAAAATCAATGTGGTTATGTTTGTCCAACTTCTCAAACTTGATGGGAGTGATCCATTTAGGAAATTGAATCCTACATCAAAACGATCCATGTGACTACAGTTTGACAGCTGATGTGGCAGAGGACCTTCCAAGTTGTTGTGAGAAAGTTCCAAAATCACAAGATTCAATAGGTTTCCCAGCTCTGATGGTATAAGTCGTGCAAATTCGTTCCTTGACAGATTAATGTATGTCAGACTTGTGCAATTTCCCAAACTCGATGGAATTGGCCCGCTGATATTGTTCTTACTTATGTCCATGTATTTCACGTTAAGATTACTTGCAAAATCAGGAAGTGACCCGGTGAGATTATTTTGATTGAGAAACAACCTCCTTAGAGTTGCACATCTTCCTAGATCAGAAGGTATGCCGCCTTGTAGTTGATTGATTCCCATATTGAGCTCTAACAAATGCTTTCCAAAGCAAAGATTGGGTGGGATATTGCCATTGAACTTGTTATTCATACAGTCCAACTTCACTATACTGCTGTTGATTCCCAAGCTTTGAGGTATGACTCCTGAGAACTGATTATCAAACAATGAGATATTTCTTAGATACTTGAGCTCTGTCATCTCAAAAGGTAGTTCGCCAGAGAGGCTGTTGTTGTGAACCAAGATGTGCAAAAGACTTTGTATTCTCCAAACAAAGACCGGAATTTCACCTCTCAAACGGTTGAAAGATAAGTTAAGGTCCTCTAGTTTACTACAATTACCAATAGATGAAGGAATAGTCCCTGAAAACATATTACGATGTAGATACAACCTCAATAGATGAATCAAGTTTCCAATATTTGTTGGGATAGGGCCACTGAGAAAGTTACTGTGCAGGCTCACTTCTTCAAGTGAAGGATTTTCAAACAAGGAATCTGGAATTTCACCGGTAAGCAGATTGGAAGACAAACTTATAAACTGTAAATTTTGCAACTTTTTGAAACTATATGGTATCTTTCCACTGAATCTATTCTTAGAAAGGTCTAAATACTCAAGCAAACTACAGTTGCTTAACTCTGAAGGCACTTTTCCTGTGAAACCATTACCCAACAATACAAGGTTCTGCAAGTGATAAAAGTTTCCAATATCTGGTCCAAGTTGACCAAGAATCCCAAGATTAGTGAGATTAATGGAAATGACATTGTTGGTATGGTCACATTGAACACCAACCCATGAGCATGGATTGGAATCAGAAGTATTCCAGCTAGAGTTGATGAGAGGAGGAACAAAGGTCCAGTAAGTCAAGAGTGACAACAGAGTCAACCCATCAGTGGTAAGAGCAAAGCCACCATGCAAGAAGGAAAGAATCAACAAGAGTTTGATAAATCTACTACTACAACAAATTCTAGTCATTTAGACAAGGTTGCAACTTGCAACATAATAAGAAGAACTTACCTTGTCACGTTACAGAAATATTTTAGAGCTGATGATTGAGATTGTTTTGTTGTTTGAGATGCTTACTTTGAAACTAAACTATCTTGAAGGAATGTCAAGGAAATTGGATGGTAAACTCTTTGAATTTCTGTGAAACTTCTGATAAAGGAAATTACAAGGAAAGAAAGAAACCACTAAGTTATTTGGGTTTATGAATGAGAATATTTTGTTCTGAGTCAACCATGTAATCAACTATGGGAGAAAAAGTAAATTAATTAATATGCCAAGTTCCCAACTTGTAGGTTGTTGGATAGTAGACTGACATTATATGAGTCCCCACACAATAATTTTTAGGTTCTCTGGACACTGGTTAAAGAAACTAAAATGAAAAAGTTTTAAGTTAAAAATAACACTTTTTGAAGATTTGACTACACAATTTTCAATGTAATATTACTATATTTGCTTTCTAAACCAGTGTCTCGGAGATACCAGTTAATATTTCCCCTGTATTGTTTTATCATGCTAGGGATGAGTTATGGTCATGGTGTACTAAAATTTAATTCATTCATCTCAAATATGACTTTTAGTTTAAAACTATTTCATATTATTAATATTAACTATTTGAAAATATAATTTACACATGAAAATGTTTTTTTTTTGGTTTTGTTTTCTTTTTAGGCTAAATATATTGAATCCTTATTTCATTGCATTTTTTTATAATCTACATTGAGTTCTTATAAAACAAGTATCACGGTGTGTCAAATGGTAGTTCTTTTTGTTTGTTTTGAGAGGGTCATAGATGGTAGATGTTTGAGTCTCTTAACCATTTGATCAAATACCGTTTGATATTTGGCTTGTGCGTATGAAAAACATATGTTGGAAGAGGTCAATCATTTAATTCCTTATGTTATCTCATAAGATTTGTTTTCAAAGTTGTGCGCGAATGATATGTTGATTTACCAAAAGAAAGTGAGATTTACTTGTAGAATATCTCTCAGGACTTTAAGCGATTTTAAGTTTTAGGTACATGCATAGCTAAAACAAACACGTGAACCAAATCAAATGATATTCATGCATAGCTACAGAAATATAATTTGTTTTTCCTATACAATGTTTGATGAAGTTTTTAAGCTTCAAAATTCAGGAGAAAACAAACACATGAACTTTTATTTGTATTTTTAAAGCACGCATAATGTTTTTTGAAAAAGCCTACATAACACAGAAAGGATTTCATCCAGTTCAGAATTAAGAGCATGCAAACCAAGTTCAATTTTGAACTGCACAATCAAATCTATAACAACTTTTATCAGTGTGGTTTAATGAAAATTTTCAGAGTTGTATTTCAGTATAGAAACAATAACAGCTATCTTACATTTCCATAAAACATTATAACATGCTAGAGTCAAGTCCCAAATGGAAGCACAAAATGACTAAAACTCACTCACATGTGCCAAAATTGTGTGAATGGATCAGAAGCTTGAAAGGAATCCTCCAGATAGCTGCATATCAAGTTTGGCCAAAATGAAACAGATGTAATTCTTGGAGGAAGAAGTGTGCATATGTACAGAAACAAATTTGTGGAATCTAAAACTAACATATCAGTACTAAAGAGTGGATTAGTTGGAAAAGTTTG
>Ga0228711_1007524_pt1 | contig 15726 bp, 7 predicted proteins | sample MedpolnodulmetaG_2_FD_177996 | JGI IMG/M metagenome (GOLD analysis project Ga0228711, IMG submission 177996) | Root nodule microbial communities from Medicago polymorpha collected in Santa Monica, California, United States - brown nodules | ecosystem: Host-associated > Plants > Roots > Nodule...
CCCCACACACACACACACACACACACACACACCCCCAAAAAGATAGTAAAAATAGAGTCAAGGGAAGAAATTATACCTGACGGAGCCTTGAAGAAGGAAATAGCATAGACAGGTAGAGAGGTCAAGACAGACTTTAGAAGAACTAACCGGCCTCCAAACGATAAAAACCGACTATTATACCCAGACAGTCTCGATTTAATGCTACGCAGAAGAGGTTCCCAAAAAATCAATCGACGCAGATCACCACCGATAGAAAGACCCAAATGCACAAACGACACATTCCCCACTCGACAGCGGAGGACAGAGGCCGCCTCATTCAGCCAGGAATCTGAAACGTTGACACCGACCAACATGCTCTTATTAAAATTTACTTTCAAGTCAGACATAGCCTCAAACAATACCAAAACCGCTCGCATCGCCCGTACATTCGCCCAACTCTTTGTTCCAAGAATCAAAGTGTCGTCAGCAAATTGAAGATGAGTAACTGACATAGAAGAGGTCGCCTCAACTGTATATCCTACAAAAATATTTCTTTCAACCACCGACTTCATAATAATGTTCAATCCCTCCGCAGCTATCAGAAAAAGAAAAGGAAAGAGAGGGTCCCCTTGGTGCAGCCCCCTCCCCAAAGGAAACTCGTCGGTTGGGCTATCGTTAACTAAGACAGAGGTTGTTGCAGTCGATACGCATTCCTTAATCCACTTTCTCCAAAGAACGGGGAAAGACATCCTTTCCATAACCGCGTCTAGATACCCCCAATCAACAGAATCATACGCTTTTTCGAAATCCACCTTAAATAACAATAATTCCTTTTTTAATTTGCACGCCTCATCCACCACCTCATTTGCAATAAGAATCCCATCTAAATTTGTCTATTTTGAATAAGCTCACCATTTGAAAATCACACAAAGTGACACAAGCTCTACAAAATTCAGTTTTCCAAACCACTTTTTTTTTTTTTTAGGAATGATCTCCAAGCCACTTGAAGAGTGAGGATAAAACATCAACGTTCACCAATCTCCAAAGGCCATATTTGTCATGGAAAGACCTAACATAATAAGCTTTCGACCCTGGTCACATAATCATCAACATTACACGTGAACCATAATTAAAATTTCAAGTTTGAGATTCAATTAGACTTTGCAAACAATCTTTAAGATATTAAAAAAATATTCCTTTCAAAAAAATATTTTCTTAAAAATATAATTTTAGAAAGTCATACACATAACTGGTACATACATCACACATATTATTTACTTCCTTCAAAAAATAAAAGTTATTATATAATACTAACATGTAGTATCATCTTTTCCTTAAAAAAAAAATGTAGTATCATCTTTATCCTTAAATATTCTTTCAAAAAAAAAATCTTTATCCTTAAATATAGTTCATTTTAAGTAAATAAAATGATCTAAATAAAAGTTACAATTTAAATTCTGTATAAATTACTATTTTTTTAAAATACACTCCCAGCGCAAACAGCCCATTTAATCCTAACTCTCATGTAAGACACATTTTAGTTAATGAAATACAATGAATTTATTCCTTTAAAAAAATAATGTTTTTTTGAGCAAAGACAAAGCTAGATTATTTCATTGATTAATTACATGCACGCGTAGAGTAGATCATAAAAAATAGCAGCGTGGAATCTCTGAAACATAAGCCATAATCCGTGATGAAAATGTTGTTCGAGTACACAATCAATGTTGTAGAATTGAACATATTGTACGTAAAGAATATATCAGGAATAAGTTTTTTTTAACTCTGACAAGTTCAAAATATTGCTTTAATCTATACTATATATATATATATATATATATATATATATAAGAAAACCACATCTTTCAGCACACTTTTGAGTTGGATTTTTTTTTCCAAAAATACCCTTAATTTTTAATTTTAATTTTAAATACAAATAACACATGTAACAAATAGATAAGAATAAATCTTAATTTAAGGAGAAAACCTACACACAATTCTTTATGAACTGTTATGACTGTTAGCCAATTATAAAATAGCATGTGGATTACTAATCCATGTCACTAATTGTCCCCGTTAACCCTCTTTTACCTCCGTTAACCATAGATCAAACTCACAAAAAACTAGCACAAAACAAAAACTCATGTTACTTTTTAATCAGCCGATTTTATGTTGTACATATGTGTTGTTCCCCACAATACAACCGACAAAGATTGCCAAGTATTTTCATATCCCTTCAAAAAAAAAAAAAACAGTATTTCCATATTATTTTATGGACAAAACTTAGGTACAATTTCTTAGGTGCTTTTCGTATAGTTCTTAACTAAAAATACAACTTTTTTGGAGATAACAAACTTTGAGAGAATTATAGATTTAAGAAAATCATGGTGAATTTAGTTAAGAACCATACGAAAAGTATCTAAGGAATTATACCTAAGTTTTTTCCTTATTTTATTACTTCCACAATAAACAGTATTTCCATATTATTTTATTAAGTTACTCTTCCTTAGACTTTGATCAATTGTAACAAACGTGGGCAAAAAATAATGGTAAAAATTGAACTTTAAATCCTCTAAAAAAAATTAGTAACAAACGTGACAAAAAAATAATGTTAAAGATTGGACTTTAAGTCCTCTAAAAAAATATTAGTAACAAACATGAGCAAAAACATTGTTAAAGATTGGACTTTAAATCCTCTAAAAAAAAAATTAGTAACAAACGTGAGGAAAACATCATGTTAAAGATTGGACTTTAAATCCTCTAAAAAAAAGGTTAATACAAACGCGAGCAAAAAATAATAATGTCAAAGATTGGACTTTAAATACTCTAAAAAAAGATTAGTAATAAACATGAGCAAAATATAATGTTAAATATTGAACTTTAAATTCTCTAAAAAAAATTAGTAACAAACGTGAGAAAAAAAGAAAAAAAGATTAGTAACAAACGTGAGCAAAAAATAATGTTAAAGATTAGACTTTAAATCTTCTAAAAAAAGATTAGGACTCAAAATATTTTAGAAAAAGATTTGTTAGCACTATATTAAATATTAATAAGTAGGGTTCTCATAGTTAATAGTTCGTTCCCACATTGTTTAGTTTTTCTCAACCTCTCTCAACCCTCTTCATCAGAATTAACTTGTAAGTTTTTTTTATTTTTCTTTCATGTTACAACTAATCAAAGTCGATTAATTTTATGGATTATATTTGACTTTGCTGGTTTATAAGTGATTATGATTCAAATTGTTTACGATTAATTTTAAGGATTATTTAACTTTACTCGTTTATAATTGCTTATACAAACTATGATAACGTGGCTTTTTTTTTTTTTTATATAAATAGAACCGTGGTTTTTTTTAATTATTATTAAATAAAGGGAAAATAAGCAATAACATCCTCTGCCGTTAAGCTCACTCCAATGTCGTTTAAAGGAATAAAAACATTGCTTTTTTCTTTGTGATTTCAAACGTTTTGCATGTATACAATTGATAAACTACTCCTATGGCCCCCATCCAATATCCAACAAAATACAGTGAAATCAAAGTGTTAAAACCATTTAAACAATTCAAAATTGTTAAACCATAATCACACTCATGTTACCAACCACTAAAAACAGAAACACTAGAAAGCTTCAAACCACCATCTTTTGTTTTTTGTTACATTCAAACCAACATCAGAGATGCCATTAAAAGAAAGGACCGCTAAGAAGTATGGATACGAACACCGACACCAGATACAACACGGATACTGACATGTCAATAACGTTGATAATTTGAGAAAATCACATAATTTGGAGTAATTATATTTGTGGATGCGGATGCAACACATGTTCAGACACATCTAATATGAGGAGTGTATGTGTTTCATAGGCGAGGAGTAATATCATAATTCGTAATCACAATATAAAAGAGAAAAAAAACAAAATAGAAGTGGAAATAGAACCGGTGGATTAAAGATAGATAAATAGGGTAGAAAGAAACAAATGTCTACACTACCATATCAACATGAATTCTTAAACTCAATTGCTCAAGGAAGTATCCCACCACATATTTTAAAGGTAAAAATAGATGCATCTTTGATGTTGTTGCGAAACATAGACCCTAGATATGGCCTGTGTAAAGGGACACAATTGTTATGTCGTGGTTTATTTAAGAATATGTTGGATGTGAAAATCCTAACATGAAGCAATGCTGGAAATTAAATTAAAAGCAAATGCAAGTTCAAGACTTCCCTTTGTGCTTAGTAGAAAACAGTTTCCCGTTAGACTAAGTTTTGCTATTACCATAAATAAGTCAGAAGGGCAGACCATCCCAATGTTGGAATCTATCTTCCACGACATTTTTTCAGCCATGGTAAATTATATGTAGCTTTATCAAGAGGAGTTTCTCAAAATTCAACAAAAGTTCTCATTAAAGAAGGGAAAATAGAAGGAGAAGATGAAGACTTTACAAAAAATGTAGTTTTTCAAGATATTATTTTATCGCAATCATAACTATGTTTCTTTTACACAACATGTCATTTATACATTTATGTTATGATGTTACTAAGTAGTACTATTAGAATAAACAATAAATGATCATTATTTTATCTTAATTTTATATGCAGGCAAACTAAAATATGTTGAGTTCAAAAATAATTTTGTTATATGCCTTGACAATATTTTGTTTATAAATCAATATATCAGTAATTTCCATTAATATTTAAAAAATTTATCAAAATTATACAAACAAATATAATAAAATAATCACATGCGTTAACGCAATAGAAAGAGCGGACAGACGGGCACAATAGTGCCCGTCTTTCCGCTAGTAATAATAAGATAAATATAATCTTGAATATGATGAAAAATGTTGCCCAGAATGTAAAAGATAAATGCTCTAGCTCATTTGTTGATTGTGTAGTAAAAAAAACTTATTCATTTTTGTACATATTCAACAATATTTTTATTTTAGGAAAATATACAAAAATTTAATTTATAAATATAACGGTAACAAGACAACAAAATTCTTCTTTTAAAAAATAGACATAGAAAGATACCACAACTTTGATATCTTTTTTTTGATGGTGGTCGGGGTTTGAACCCCAGACATTGCATACATTATGTATTGTCCATACTAGTTGAGTTAAGCTCACGAAGACACAACTTTGATATCTTATTACGCAACTGTAAATTCGAGTTAGGATGATAAAACTGACATTTTAAAGATTTAACGTTGCATTATTTTTATTTGGACAAATTTAACGTTGCAGCATGTCTAATTATGATTTGATCTACGACTTTTGGTTAAGTTGAAAAATATATATTATCATCTTATCATAGTATTCTTCATAGAAAAATAATACAATTTAAAATAGAGTAATGATAAAAAAAAAAAAAGAGTGTATTTATATATTTTTTTATTGAGAAAAAAAGAGAGATTATATGATGAATTGTTTCAAGGAAGAGATTACAAGAATAAAAAATAGTTTTGAAATAGTTGAAGAAAACGACAAGAAGTCGTGCCGGCAACGACCGGCAATCTACTTTACTCCAAAAAACAGTGGTAACCTACCACTACCCTCCAAAATCACTTCAAATTCAAAAACACACCTTCCCATCCTATTACGACGTCGTTTCACATTTCACAAAAAAACACAAGGACCCCATTTCCTAAAAATAACTAAAATCTTATTCTATTCATTCATAATTTCCTTGCGAGTTGCGAAACAATTACATTTGATATATCAGTCAATGCGTTCTAGGAAATTTAATTTAGTTGATAGAGATTTACATTATATACATATGTGTTGGGTTCAAATCTCGGTTATTCATCTTATAAGTATTTTTAACTATAGATTATTTGACAAAAAACTCATTAAATGAGTCTTTAATAAAAATGTCAATACTCAGCTTGAATAATATTTATTGTCCGAAAAGAAATTGTTAATATTTAGATTATTTAAAAGAGATTTAATTTTATTCGTAGAAATTATTCTATTTTTTATTTTGTTGAATTGAGTTACAGAGATTATAAAAATCGGTACATATCTCGATGATATTGATAGCCACTAACCACTAAAGAATGGTGATGACACCTAATAACATAGCTGAACTTACTATGAGTACGAGTCAACTCCTTAGTAGTTGAATCATATATCGAAAATTCAAAACTTTTAATTTATACAATTGATTCTAACTAATTTTTTGTTTTGAGAGAATTCTAACTGAATTTATTGTTACTTTTACATTTAACTAATTTTATCTAGAATCAAATTTTCAAAATCAGCTTATGTCATTACATAACCAAACACACAATAAAGAAAAATAAAATAAAGAAACACAGCGAGAGAGAAAGATCAGAGAAAACAAACACACAGAAAAGAAGCAGAAGAAGCAAATTATAGCTTTTTCTCAAACGCGCGTTTCGCTTAATCTTACGTTTAAGTGCTTTTGGATCCACATTTCACATCTCATTATCTCAAACCTCCGCCGTGTGAGAATCAGCAAATCATAGCAGCTTTCTCTTAACCGCGCGTTTAAGCTTCTTTTTTTTTTTTTTTTTTAAAACGCGCGTTTAAGTTAAGCTTATTTTCAAAACCGTATGAGAAGAAGGTGATGACGATGGATAGAGAAAAAGAGAGAGAAATCGAACTAGAAAGTGCAATGTACACGAATTGTTTGTTGTTAGGTTTGGATCCATCGGTTATTGGAGTTGGAGCATCGAATTCAACTCCTCGTGTTGGTGCATTTCGTCATTCTAACCCTAAATTAGGAGAACAGTTGCTATATTTCATTCTCTCTTCTCTCAGAGGACCAATTCAATCTTCAAAAGTAATTTTCACTCTTGAGATTTTGATTCTGTTACGTTTTTGTTTTTTTGTGTTTGATTTTGTAGTTTAACTTTTTTTTTTGTTTGGATCTTGAAGGATTTCGATAAGGTTTGGCCGATTTTCGATTCTGCACAATCACGTGATTTTCGTAAGGTAAGGATTTTTCATTTTTTTTGGATTTGTTTTGAATTTTTTTAGTGTATGTTTTGAATTGATTATGTAAAATTGATTCTAAATAAAATTGAGTTGAAGATAAAGTGATTTATGTTTGGAATTTGGATGCATTGGTGTAAAGTAAGTTGAACAATAAGTGTATGATTAGTTCCATTTCTAGAGAGGTCAAAATTGAGTTTGGAGGTGTAAAATTGATTCTGACATGTTTGGTTAGTTTAGAGTTGAATTAACTTTGTCTCCAAAATTGATTCTACTTGAAGTGAAGATTTGTAGCTTTTGATTCTAGAATTGGGTTTTACACACAAATTTATAGTCACTGTTACATGAATGTATCCAAATATACATCACTTTACATTCAACTCACTTTTAGTCAGAACCAATTTTACATAATCAATTTACTCAAACACAATTCTTGTCACCGTAGAACCAAACATAAACTAAATTTGAGTGTAAAAATCAATTCTAGAATTAGAACTTATAGTTTATAGGTTCAAGTTGAATCAATTCTACTTTAGAGGAACCAAACAGGTCAAAATCAGTTCTAAACCCCTAGAATCAGTGTTGGTTCCTCCAAAGGGGGAACCAAGCATACACTTAAAGTTGAATTTGTACGCATCGTCAGTGTAAGTTTTTTACACTGTCACTACATTAGAACCAATTTTGTGTGTGACTTCAAAAGATGTTATGATAAAAGTGAAACGTTTTTAATGATCCGACCGTTATGATTGATAAACAGTGTAAAATTCTTTAGAGTGACTGTGTATATGAATTAAATCCATTTATTTATTCTGCTGTGAATTTAAATTTTGAACGGATTTGGTGGAATGTGTTTGGTAGGTTGTGCAAGCGATTATCAGTGAGCTTGAGTCGCAAGGGGCACTTCCTAGAAGCAATTCAAGGGTTTCTTCGCTTGCTACTTGTTGTGGACCTAGGTCGGTATTCAATCTCATGTAATGTAATTGTTGATTGCAGAAGGTTTAGTTGATTTGTTATATGTGCTTGTATTTTTTTAGTTCATTGTTTTGGGAAAAATAAGTTCTATTTAGGGGTTTGCCTTTTTTCATTTTATTAGTGTTATTAGTATTAGTATTGTATATTGTTGGCCTAGTTTGATTTAGTTATGACTGAGAAATGTTGTGCGCTTGCTGCGATTGATTTATTAGTTAAGGTTCCATGGAATGCTATCGCTCTCTTAGCTCTAGCATAAGGTTGTGGTTTGGGAATCTTGTTGGATTCGTTGCTGGTTGATGTAACTGTCTTATGCTTTTTAATCGGTGACTTTTTAGAGTGGTGATGCATTGTGCAGCAGTGTGCTTCTTCAGCTGATGTAGCTTTACAGTGGCAGATTTGGTGGCGGCGTTGAGCTTGTAATGTTAGTGTTGCTAATTGATCTTCAATAGTGGTGTTTAGAAATCATTATACGGCTTCTTAATAGGCAGATTTTTTTTAATTAGACGTATCGAAAGAGCATAAGCTGAGTAGAGTATTCAATATTCATGAGGATAGTTTGGTAGATGAGTGGACATATAGAACAAGATAAGATTGTAAGTGAATAGACAGATAACACCTATTATCTAAGAAAAATATGTTAGAGTTTTGTGTAAAATAGTTAATCATTGTAGAAGAAGACCAATAGAACCCAGCCTATTAAGACGTATTGATTAGATGATAGTCTAAGTATTATTTGAGAATAGAGTCACCAAGAAAAAACGTTAAGTGAAACCATTTAAAGGATTTAGTTCTAAATGGTTTTACCATAGAGGAGTTTTACCAAAGAGGAGTTGAGACCCACCATGGGAAAAGATTTCTATTTTTGTTGTTATATTAGAATCGGATAACGTAATCTCATGTGGTTTGTTTACAGAAGCTCCTTGTTTGGATTCTTGTAAAGACAGTTAAAATTATTTGAATGTTCATGTTAATATAGGTTTGTTGAGCTTTTGTGGCAACTTTCGTTGCATGCTCTGCGAGAGGTTCATCGACGGACATTTACTTCGGACATAGCATCTAATCCATTGCCTACGCCATTAACTGATGTAGCATTCTCACATGCAGCTACTCTACTTCCAGTTACAAAGGTATTAATGATAATCCATAAAATTTTAGGAAAAAATGATGCTCTACTTATGAGGAGTTTGGCATGTTGTCTGTGGAAAAAAAAAACTTGTCAGTCTGAATTTTTACAAAATACAGCAGTCTTTTTGGTGTACTCCATCTCATATTAAGTGTTGTTTAAGGTAACGTACAAGACTGAAGAAAATTATTGATTGCACCCATTCCCAAAGTAAAATAATTCTTTATGACTAAAATGTCATTGTAATTGGGGTTAGGTGTAATGATACACTACTTTGTCTTAAGTAACTTAGTCGTGTCTTTGATTTTTAACAGGCAAGAATAGCCCTTGAAAGAAGGAAGTTTTTAGAAAATGCAGAAATGGCTGTACAACGGCAGGCTATGTGGTCTAATTTGGCTCATGAAATGACTGCTGAATTTCGCGGGTTATGTGCTGAAGAGGTGCATCAATAGCTGAAGTCTATTTTCCAAGTTTATTTAGATATAGTTCGTAATTTTCCTGTCCACATCTAGACAACGCTTTATGCATCTTTCTTTAAGTGGTTATAATGTAAAACCTTAATTCAGGCTTATTTGCAACAAGAGCTGGAAAAGCTGCATGACTTAAGGAATAAAGTCAAATTGGAAGGAGAACTTTGGGATGATCTCGTATCTAGTTCAAGTCAGAATTCCCATTTGGTTTCTAAGGCTACTCGTTTATGGGATTCTTTATTAGCTCGTAAAAGTAAGTGCAAAAATTTATATTTTGCTTCTCCTTTGCATTTGTCAAGTAAATGTCTACTAATGATGTTTAAATTTTGTCAATATTAATGTGCAGGTCAACACGAAGTTCTTGCATCAGGGCCTATTGAAGACTTGATAGCTCATCGGGAACATAGGTAACGCACTGTACTTACCTTGCCTTTCCAATATCTTTATATCAACTGTTCTGGCTAACCATTTTGTACATAAATTTCAGGTACCGAATCTCTGGATCATCTCTGCTTGCAGCAATGGACCAGAGTTCCCAGGCTCCTTATTCAGATGTCTTATCTGGTGACTCCGGGGATTTGTCTTCAGTGCAAACAGACAACCAAGGGGAGATTGATGGATCTCATTTTAGCAGTGAGACATTGACAACAGTGGATGACAGAAATGGGAGAGTCCACCAAACCGTTGACATAGCAGAAGTTATACGGCGATGGACACACGCTTTGCAACGTATCCATAAACAATCACTTCATCTGGTATGCTGTTTACAAACTTTCCTTTAAAGATGGTCACCTGTATATGATCCATCTGTGTACCTCTATCCTACAAGTTTTGTAGTAACCTAATGACTTTTATTTTGGGGATAAAAAACCAAACTTTTTTCGTTGCATTCTTTGTCAAATGTCTTGACTTTTGTAAAAAACCTTGGGCATGCACTCATATTTATCTTATCAGCTAACATTCTACTTTTGTTAAGTTATATTTTTGCAAGATAGATCTGGGAGAATTATTAAGCTCTAAAATCATGAGAAAGATCTCTTTCTTAAACACATGATGATGGCTGGTTAATAAATGTGTTTGAGCTGATATTTTTGTTAAATTTGTTTAAGTTTTTATAATTTATGGCTGTTTATAGTTCAAAATCTTGAAAAATGGGATAATCCAGTCTGTGTTGCACGAAAAGCTTGAGAATTTAGTTTATTGATGCAATTGTGTTCAGTTGAGTTACAATGCCTAGTAGTAGTAGTAAATTGATTACACTTTTCACTCTTATTTATTGATTTACCATCTGCAGGCAAAAGCAAATGATGGAGAGGGTCCAGATATATTGCGCAGTGCACAGGAAGGCAGTTCAAGTGGCCATGCTGAGTGTTTAGCGGCAACCCTTGCAGAGCATCAGCAACACTTGGCTAGCTTCCAGGTGATGCATTATAACAAGCTTTAAAATATTCAAAATCTTATCAGTGTTGAATTGCTTCTAAAGGCAGTTTCATTTTCTATTTGTCATGAGCTTTCTGATAAAGTTTTTAGACAACCTCTACCATACTTCATTGTTCCTGCATCTTTTCGTTGAAGGGAGAAATAATGTAATGTCCTCAATGATTTTTGACACTATTTAGTTAATTGACCTTTTGTAACTTGTATATGCAGAGAGTTACATTGATATAGTGGAAACTATAGTTTTGTTTTGGGGTGCTGTTTATGAGAGTTTACAAATAGTTTTGTTTAGAATCTTTTAAGCATGCCTTGCCTGAGGGGTTATCATTTTTTGCCTTATATGTCTTGTCTTGGTGTTTGTGGATGCTATCTTCTTTTCATTTGCAAACAGACATTTTGTTTGTCCTTTGTTAAAAGCTTTTTATATATGAATATAATTAATAATAATAAAAATAATAATATCAGATGTTTGTGTGAACAACTTAATTAAGCACGTATGCAAAAGGTGCTTATTATTTAAGTACCTTGATTCTTCCTCCTTAATATTAGCTTTTGAAGGAGGGTTTTCCGAGCGCTTTGGTACTTGTCAAATACCATTTGGCTTTGTCCTATGTGAAGTAAAGAAGAAAGCAATAAAACCTTGTGCTATTTACCTTGCTTTCATCAATTACTTGCTGGTTCTACCGCTAAATATTGATATATCGTCTAATGAGTCTTTGCTCTATGTCTTCCCTCTTTTCATGGTGGGGGTTCAGTATTTTAGAGTTGACCTGTAATTACTGTTCATATACTCGCAAGATTCCTCTTTAGGAATTTATCATTGTTGCATTTTTCATTTGCAGGTGCTTATCAACCAACTCAAAGACGTTGCCCCAACAATTCAGAAGTCCATATCAGAGTGTACAGAAAAAGTGAACTGCTTGGCCTCCAATCTAACTCCACATCTATCGAACAGACATCATAGCCAGTCAACATCACCTATCCAAGCACAGAGCAGTGGGAGGATGGTAATCTACTATTTTATTACGTCGCAACTATTTCTTCTTTGTTGCTATTTCTTTCACAATACGTGATCTGATTTTATCCCTATTTTTTGTTATCAATTTTAATATTATTCAGGAAAGTGGTACTGATGATGTTGGTGAGTTGGCTTCAAGAATGTCTAATGTTCAGCTTGACAAGGTTTCTGTTAGTCCCTCCACTTTAAAACTTCCTCAGTTATTTAGCATGACCCCTTCTTCTGGAAAAGCTGGAAATGTGCAAAGGCGGCATGGTTATGCTTCTCAAACCAGCCAAACAGAGAACCTTTCTGTTAGTAAATCTTTGGACGCTCCTTCAAATAATGAAGTAGCAAGTTCAGAAGGTGCGTTTTGTTTTCATAATTTTTTAGGCAAAAGATTTCGTTGGGGGATAAAAAACCATCCTTTGGGTCTCTACCGAATTGCTTAAGCTTTTAACAGAATTGGTCCTTGACATGGCATCAAAGCCTGTGTACAATATATTAGGATCTTGATCCTATCCTCCTCAATATCCATTTTTTATAATTGATTGAAATTATATTTTAGCAAAGGGGGGAGCCTTGGCGCAACGGTAAAGTTGGTGTCACGTGACTGAAAGGTCACCGGTTCAACTCCTGGAAACAACCTCCTGTGTAAAAACCAGGGTAAGGCTGCGTACAATACACCAAAATGGTGGGCCCTCTTCCCTGACCCTGCGTATGTGGGAGCTTTAGTGCACTAGGCTGCCCTTTATTTTTTTTTATTTTTTGGTATTTTAGCACAAAGTGAAGCGGGTTGGTCACTGTCCAGTCTTGGCTAAAAGCAGAGAGTCTGCAATAGTAAATGGTATCTATAGTGATAAACTCAGTATAAACAATTTATTTATAACAATCTCTGGATTGTTATCTCAAAATAGAGAATGTCTTCTTTTACAATACATCAAATTAGGAAATAACACAAACTAAGGAAAGAGATTGTATACTGTTGCAAGGCAAAATCCTATCAAGAAATTCAAGAGTCTTGGTCTCTCCCTCCCATAAACACTCAATAACTAACCAATAAACACTTTCCCCTTTCCTTTATTTCTTACTAAAAATAAATAACACTAACAAATAATAAAAACATAATTGACCATAAGTGCCATAATTTACTTCTACTCTTTCCCCTTATATTGTTCTCCAATAGGAGGTCTAATAATATGTTCAGAGCTATTAAATCATATTGTGCTCATATTAACTCCAGATTTTAGGAGAATTGATTATTGGTCTTCGACTTGTTACAATATATTGAAGCTAATGGCTCTGTGAGGGAATTTCATTGTCTGTATGCTAAAAGTAAAGTGGCTGATAATGGCTCTATTTTGTAGGTAGTGATAGTTTGTTTGTCCAGAATTTGAAGAGGTCAGTAAGAGAAGCTGCACTGTCATTGCAGTCATACAATTTAGAATCATCTCGGAATAGTAGCCATTCTGACGGAAGTTCTGAGCACTTCTTTGTCCCCCTATCAGAGACTAGCTTTTCTCATTCAGATACAGAAAAAAACGTAACTTCATTGAGGAGCAAAAGGTTATTTGTATCTCCAATGGACGATCCTTTGCTTGAGAGTCATGCATCAGATGAACATGAGAGCAAGTTTGATGAATTTTCAGATATGTTGAGTGATATGGAAAGGCTTTCGTATTCTGACAATGTAAATGGGTTTCTCTCGTATACCGGTTCAAATGAAACATCTGATGCACGACGGTCAATGTTTGACTTTGAGGATGCACAAGAAGTTTTCTCACCACCTATGCTAATGGATTCGTCACTTTTGACTGATCAGTTTGAAGACTTGCTGGGTATGTATTAGTTTGACGATTTTGTTTCAGGAGTTTGTCTTTTAGTTATTCTAATCACTCAATGATTTTAAAATGCTTTGCTAATATGAAATTTAATTCAGAGCTTCAAAAATGGTTTTTCTTTGGGGTTTGGGTAGCTTCCTGGTTTCACTTCTCTAAGGAATAAGTGAATGTTAAAGCAATATTTTGGTATTGATCTGATAAAGTATTTAAGCCCTGTTTGGATAAACAACTTATTTTGTAGCTTATAGCATAAACGCTATGATAAGCTCTTGTAAACAAGCTATTCCTATTTTTTTTTAAAAATTAAACTGTTTTTGTATAATCTATAACCTTGTTTTCATAGCTATCCTGGAGAGCTTATGGAAATAAGCTTAAAACAACTAATAAACATGCCATAAGTTGTTTTCATAATTTCTCTCAAAACAATGTCACAAGTGCTTATGTCAGTAGATAAGCTCAATAAGTCAATCCAAACAAACCCATAGTATGAAGACCTCAGCTTCAGTGTTCTCTAGACGATGAAATGCAGTTTGAAGAAGACGTGTTTGTGACACATAAACTCATGTTTGAACTAGAAATAAGGATATTGGATTAGTTAAAGTTACATTTATGCATACTCCAAAATTCTGAAAAATCTAGGGGTTATTTTTGGAATTTATATTTCTGCTATTGGGAGTGAGTAGAGCCCTTAAAAACATGTAGTTGTACTTCCTGCATAATTTTTAGCAACTGTTAATGTTTTCTTATATGTTTGTTAATTGACGAGTCTGAAATTTTGTTGTTGCAGCCCCTCTCTCCGAAACTGACACGGCATTGATAGACCATTGAGAATTTAATGGCAACCTCCGAAAGACTTAATCGAGGAAATGGCGTGATTAATGCAGTGGATTGCGATTCTTTTACTGGGATTTTCACTCCCCTTCACGTTGTATGACACGACACTCTTGTATCTTGGCATGTATATTAGAAATGAAAACTCACTTTGTTTTCTTGTACTGTGCAGTGATGATATACATTGTTCCTTTTCTGAATATGGTTTGGTGATTTCCAGTGCTTTGTGCACATTGACTGATTAGTGGAATATAATTCTTTGATTTATGATTCCATTATTTGCTTGTCTATAATAATCATATAGCAAAGCCAATAATTGAGATATTAGATTGTCTTTTTTGGTTGATATGGCAGGATAAAGAGAGATGAACAAGGAATTTTACTGTTTCTAAGCTACTGTTTACTGTTACATGAAGTAATTGAAATATAATGTAGCATTATCTTAGTTTATTATTGATCCTTACAATTTGTTGGTATGGGTTGAGAGTTATTAATTAATGTATGACACTTATATGAAATATAATGTAGTTTTCCTCGAAGGACCTATCAACAACTATTAATAAGACATCATGATATTTGATTTATATAAGCTGATTGTAGTGAGAAAAGGTTTATATAGTTAGGCCCCGTTTGAATAAACAACTTATATAAATGCTTATAGCATTAGGGCTTATAACATTAGAGCTTACATCATAAGCTCTTATATTTGATAAGCTTTTTATGTTTGGATATGTACATTAAAAAGTACTTACATAAATTGAAGTGTTTGGATGTGACATTACATAAGCAATTATAGAAATTTTAAATATTTTAATTTAACAAAAAAAAATTATGATCGTAAACTTGAATGAGTTTAGCATATATATATTGAGATATTAGTGTCCAGTTTGTTAACGAAAAAAAGACAAGTTAAGTTTGTTTTTTTTTAATCAGTTTCATTTTGTTACGTAACTAAAAAAATAATAAAAATCTTGTGTGTTAATTTAATAAGATAGCAATTTTGTTACTCATGCACCGTCAAAGATAACCAACATAATAATTAAAATATATGTTTGTAAAAAGTGGATCCAAAGAATCGAAGCAGGTCACAAAAATTCATAAGCTCCGTGTTAAGCTT
>Ga0228711_1007526_pt1 | contig 15724 bp, 7 predicted proteins | sample MedpolnodulmetaG_2_FD_177996 | JGI IMG/M metagenome (GOLD analysis project Ga0228711, IMG submission 177996) | Root nodule microbial communities from Medicago polymorpha collected in Santa Monica, California, United States - brown nodules | ecosystem: Host-associated > Plants > Roots > Nodule...
AAAAAGAAAAAAAAGAGATTTTTTTTTTTTTTTTTTAAATAAGGGACATACAAGCTGTTGTTTCCTTAGTATTATTAGAAAGATGAAACTATTATGGAGCCTTAATTAAAACAAAAAAGAAACTGTATTAGAGTCTTCAATTTCGAGGTAAATATCATTGTACTTCATATATAATAATGTCTCAAAAAATCTAAAGAAAGTAGTGAATCCATCCAAATTAATCAGAAGCATATATGTCGATTAGTTAGAGAAAGCAACCCTATATTAACTTCTTCCCTAGTATTTTTTACATATATAGCATAGATCAATGATTCAACGCAATCCTTATTTTGCAAGGAAGGCCATCTAAAATATTACCAACTTTGTAAGCAATCCATTTATACATGTTGCTTGCCACATTTGAGATAGATAAGTTGAAGTCATTCCCCCTACCCCTATACCTATAATTATAAAGCCAGAGTTAACAAGAAACCTAAGACATAGACTTTTAAACTAGAAACTAGAAATAAACCATGCAAGCCAATTGATATTAAAATTGAAAAGTATAGGTCTGATTTGGTTCCCCAAGATATAATGTTAATCGTGAAGGATGAGGGCAGAAAAGTTTTGGTGTACTTTAGCCATTCTTAGATTATTTTTTTGGATGATTTAACAATTGTTAGATGTACTTGTAAAACTAATATGAGACAAATTAAAAATAAATAATTAATACAATGTTCGAGCTTGCATCTAACTTAAGCAAATACACACAGTTTTCAAGAAAAAAGTTAAACAAACATACACTATAAATAAAAGTATTTAAACATAGATTAAATAACAAAAATGCTTAATGCCACGGGGAAATACATCCCGAACATTTCACGGTTTATTTTCATTGGTTAGTCAAACTTTGACCCACTTATGTTTTCTTTAAAATCCGGAATTGCAAGTTTTTCCTTCTTTGCAAATACAACAACACGCAGGCATCGAGAAGTTTCACGAAGAAAACCTTTTTGATGTTCTCATTAAATAAACAATCACTTTGGTTCCTAAAATATTATTAGTCAACTTTCAATTTAGTTCATGAATTATATAAATAGGGTTTGTCTATCCTATGCATAGGTTAAGATTACTACAAATAATACACAAATTCTAAGATGAATTTACTATTTTTTTTTTTACTTTTTAATATGCAAGTTGATCATTTGATTCCTTTTAAAGTAAATGAAGAAAGATGGTCTAGAGACTATATAATTTAGAAACTATATAATTTAAAAACTTATTATATTTACGTATTATATACACAGTGAAAGTTTATTTCGCGACAGAATCACGAGGTGTTATGCAGTGCACCAAATCGTTGACATTTTGAATTTTTACTGAAAACACGGGATATTAAAGTGAAACCACCAATCACAATTACTTCGTGAAGTGTTCGCGATGAATTCCTTCAAGATATTCAGCATTTCTGTATATTTTATACAGTTATGTAGGTAATAATCCAAATACAAAATTGAAGACTTATTTAACATAAATAATTTTACATTCAATTCAATTCGATTGAAATAAACTATTCTACAACGTGGTTAATAAAAGAATTGAGTTAATAAAAAATCAATTTGACAAAATTACTTAATTTATAATTAATTTCTAGTACGGTGAAGATCAAACCCACACACGTGTTTTAACTTTTAATTACACAAATCAAATCAAACCCACTTAGACTGGCCAACAGTAAGAATCAAATCATCATAACGTTATAATTAAAGTGGGAGTTGAGCAGAACTTATAATTAAAGTAGGAGTTGAACAGAACTATAAGCTCATATAAATACACATATGTCATTGTCATGAATTTTCTTCTTTGTTGGATGAAAAATTACCATAAAAAACGCCATAAATGCTTGTGTAAGTTGTAAAGAAACTGAAAACGGGGCTGCAGATATTGACCATCAGGAATGAAAGTAAACCCAGAAGGCAAATTGGGTACCGGGAAAAAGGGCAAATTTTGGAATTCATTTTTAGTGCTCAATCGCTAAAATAGTATCCAATCCAAGTAGTAGTAATTGAAGGGGCAGGTCCTTTATAAGAAACCATCAATTGCAAAGGACCCAAAGACCAAATATAGAGAGGTCTAACACTTTAGGACCTGCCTAGTTGCTAGCCCTAGTTTGTTAGCTCGGCTCACCGCTCAGTACCCAATTATTAAAGTCTTGTCCCATGCTTTTACCCATTTGTGGAAACCATCTTACTCCACGCATCTACTGTGTACCATCCTTTTCTAAATATAAGCAAAATTGATTTTTTAGGTTCATTCAATTAATGTTGTATGTGGTTTATAATATGTATGTGGTCCATAATATGGACCACATACATCATTAATTGAATGAACCTAAAAAATGAATTTTACTTAATTATATTTAAAAATGGAGGGAGTATGAGTTATCAACCATCTCCGGCTCCTTGTATATTTTCTTTTGAGATGTTATTTGAAGGGATAATTTTGGGATAGATTATGAGATAACAAAAAATAACGATACGAAAGCTGAATCAATAGACAGATATTGAAAGTGACTCAAAATTCATGGATGCTGAAGTGCCAAAAATCGCGGCTCAGTTTTGAGACTTTTGTCTCGACAAAAATCGGCGTCCGAAGTGGTAAAATCAGCGCCCGATTTCATGTTGAGGCAGAAAGAAAGAAAAAACAGAAACGTATTTTGGGGGTGGATTTGTTCCAAATTTTGAGGGATGCTTTTACTATAAATATATACATTGTATCATACGAAAAAAGTGGGGAGAGTAGAAAAACAAGGATTAGAAGCTAACAGTAAAAACTAGAGTGTGTAGAAAATTCTCTTGACAACAAACACGATGGTTGGGATTGAATCATCATTGATTCACCTTGGAGAAACACTATTAGGATTGAGTCTCTTGGTTATGGGAAGAGATTCAAGACTTTGGGTAGAATTAAGTTTGAAGAATAATTTCTGTAACCCTTTTGATATCTCTTTGTAAAGTTACTCATCATTATAGTAGAACGGAGAGCTGCTCTCTCCCCCAGAGTAGGTTAGTATTGGACTGAACTGGGCAAACAAATTTTCGCATGTTCTCTCTCTATTTCTCCTTTGTTGTTCTATCTTTTGCTTGTGTTTATAACTGTCACCCACATTGTTTTGGTTGCTTGATTAATTTGGTCCACACATAAAGTATTTTATTGATGTGACTTTTAACGAATTCACAACAACAGAGTAAAAATACAATAAAAGTATGAGAGAGAGAGAGAGAGAATTGATCTAAAAGTTATCATAAAATAGTTATATAAATATCATTTTTTTATCGATCTTGCTAACTTATGTTTTTAGGGTATGTTAAGAAAGTCAAAAGTAAAAATTTTGCATTGAAAATAATAATTTTTATACTTTTTAAAATTTAAATACTTAAGATTTTTTAGACAAAATTATTATATGTAGTTCCTTAACATATGTCCTTATGACACATGATACGTTTTTTTAGGTTAAATACTATTTGCGCTTCATTAAATTATTTGTTTATAACATATTATAATCCTCCATAAAAAACATATTAATCCTTTATTTTATTCTTTAAACAAGTTAGTCATTTTAGTTTGCAAATTTTTACTTGATTAACCTTTTAAGCACATTCATTAGAAAGCTGACGTGCTATTTATTTATTTTTCATGTTAAGGAACTTAGAGGCCAACGGTTGATGGTTTTAGGGTGAGATTCAAAGGGCCGAGATATAAATCTTGAAGAACTAAAAGATGAGGCTCTTCGAAAACGGTTAGTACTTTTTGCTGAGGGGTCGATGAAATGGAAACAAATGAGAGGTTGAGTCTCTGTGAACAATTTGGGTGAATCTTGAAAGACCAAAATAATAGACTCTTAGAAAATCAAAAGCAAATGATTGGTTCCTTCTGGGGTTAGATTCTAAAGTTGGAAAACAATTTGCAAACACATTGGATAGAGAAATTATTGAGTCTCTTGGTCACAGGAAGAGATTCAGGAAAATGGTAGAAATTAGGATTGCTCTTGGAAAGCTTGTTGAAGTTAATTTCTTTTTAACTCTTTTGTATCTCTTTGTAAAGAAATTTTTTGATAGTGAAGTGGAAGGATCTCTCTCCTCCAGATGTAGGTCATTATTGGACCGAACTAGATGAATAAATTTTTGGTGTGTTGTTACCTTTTCTCTACTCTCTTTATCTTGTTGTTCTTTGGTTCGATTGTGGCTTTGTATACACTTGGTTGCTAGATTAAATTTAGATAAATTGTTGTTGCTTGCGCTTGTTTTGGTTATTGGTGTCATTAATACTTGTCTCACAATTTTTTTTTTTTTTTTGTGGTTGTCGGCGTTTGAACCCTGGACCTTGCATATATTATGCATTGTCCATACTAACTGAGTTAAGCTCACGAGGACAATTGTCTCAGAAATCTAAGTTTATTAATGTGATTTTAAGTACCGAATTCACAACAAACAAGTCCAAAAACAACCGAGCCTTTTGGGCCTGAGCCATTTAACAATAGAATTCTGCTCTTTACCCAAATGAATTTGCTTATTTCCAAAGTAAAAGTCCAAAATACCCCTACACATGTTAACTCACGCTAGTACAAATGGAAACGTATGTTAACTCACATTGCGTGACTTAACATGCGCTAGTGTTAATTGCAGCATGTTGCAACGTGAATTAACTCACGTTGCCATTTGCACTAGAGTGAGTTAACTCACGTTCATAGCAGACAACAGAAACTGCAATAAATGCAATCAGTTACTGCACAAACTTTGAAAAAGTCTAGAATGACTCGTAATCACGCCACATTCATAACTTAACTTTTTTACGCCAGTTTAACAAGATTATCGGATAATACGACATAATCGATCAAAATTACTCAAAAACATCGTTTTTCTCACAATCATGTAATCACACATAAACGATCCAAACGGTCCAAATTTCACAAATTCGCCGGTAATGACCCGTAATAATTTAAACACACTTAATGACACGTAAATGATCCAAACACTAATTCATTTCATATATTTATATAATATATAATATTAGTTACATATTGGCCATAAATATCCAAATTACACAATCGGTCACCAAAAAATATGTCGGGGTGTAATACCACCAAAAAATGGGACGAACACCGACCGACCCAAAAGTGTCATAACTTATCCAACTAGACTAGTGATAGTGCATAATCTTCGTCTTCATCCATGACTTCGATCTCTTGCTTTGGCTTTTCCGGAGTGTCCAAATTAATAGGATTGTGCTCATTTGTTGGTTTCTTTGGCGGCATCGGCTCCTTAGACATGAGGTCATCGAAGACGGCTTGTCTATCCAAAAACTCAAAAAGCCATTGCTCTGCCTCACCAATCTTGTGAGTTATCCACTCCTTACAAGGAGGTGGTAGCGGGCAATTTTCTTTCAACTTCACATGAAGAAAGTGGTCCGGAATTAAGCAAAGGCACAATGGCTTGGTTGTTCACAATGTGAGCTTCAACTTGAAAAGGAATTTTCACTTTAAACTTCACATCGTTGGTTGGTTTGCCTTCGCCTACGTCGGAAGCTTTGTTTTTGCCCGGTTTCGGCTCAATGCCATCGTCCGGCACATTTTCAATCATGTCATTCAATGTCTACTCAATAAAAAAAAAACCAAGAAAAAATAAATAAATAACTTGTGCTGCAAGCAAAGCAAGTAAAAAAAGTGGCGCAAAAATAAATAAATAACTCACGCAACACTTACAACTAGCGTGAGTTAACTCACGCTCAGCCCTATCACCCACTGGAAAAAAATGACGTAAGTTGCAGAAAAACCAGGAAAAAAGGATGAGTTTTGACGGTACATTACCTGTTCTTTGATGCTTGATGAACGTAGAAACTTGCTTCCTAACGATTTGCAATGATTTGGAACGAAGATTTTGACCCAAAAATTTGCACTTTTTGGGTTTTTGGAGGTGGAGGGAAAGAAAAAATGGAGCTTTGTGGTTGCCTGCTGGGTTTTGAACGAAAATAGTACCCAGCGTGAGTTAACTCACGTCGCTTGACTTAACTCACGTAGCGCATGTTAACTTACGCAGGGGCAATTCAGACATTTACTTTGAGAATGAACATAACCATTTGGGTAAAGAGCAGAATTCTTAACAATATAGAAATTAAATTGGATCGGACTAGTCCATTGAACTTTGGACCGGCCCAATAACAATATTCACGTGCTTTGTGAAAATTTGTATTAATACAAACTGAAAAAATTATTTAAAAATATATATTTAAAATGTAAGCTTAATATCAACAATTGATTTCTCAAAAAAAAAATAAAAATTGATTGACACAAGTGGTAAGAAATTTAGACTTCTTAAACATGTGGTCAGGTGTTCGACTCCTAACCTATATATATGAAAAAAATCCGGTTGAGAGGGGAGAACCCACATTATATACTCCACATATATCATGAGTAAGATTTGTCCCATTTATGCACCATTTCTTTGATAGGTAAGCCAAAGAACATAGATGTGGACTCACTCATTGGGAGTAGTAGACATATGATCAAATCTGAGTGGAAATAAATAATACTGGAGCATACTCATTTAAGGTCATCCGTTTAATTTTGAATGCAAAAACATTAGATGATTCTCCCGAAGCAAGGAACATTGCTATCATCGTTAATGAATTGTCCAAGGAAATTAAATAACAAATTCTGATTTCTCATGCTGTGGATGCTAAACATGTTGCCGAGGGGAAGAACATCGCAAATTTGGTTCTTTGAAAAAAAAACTATAATTTACTCTTGGAAACATCTTAGATATGACGAGTCATTATATTATGTCAATTTTAAGAACAAAGTTTTGTTATAACCTAGACAAATTTTGAGCTAAATTATAATATTTCAATATCAGTACAGGCTTTTACATGCGTGTAGAATTGTTTGTGTAGCATTAATTACATAAAAGATAAGGCAACAAAACAACAAACTCAAATAAATTAAACAAATTTAAGGGTATTGGCACAAATCTTTTAGCTTTCTAACTTGTTATTCCTTCAAGTAATCCAACGAGACTCACTACTGTCCCTAAAAGCAAATAATGCCAACAGTCCTAAGAACAATCCATTTTCTAGAACAAGCTTCAATTTTATGCTGCACAAAGTACATTTAGATTGCGAAGTATATAGTCAATGGTCAAAAGCCTAAGACTCATAGAACTTGATTGAAGTAAGGAAACATGATTAGATTACAAGGTCACTTGTGGAAATCACATAAGATGTTTAAAAACATTTCCTCAACGTGTTGAGATGAAAATCTGGCAACAGATGCAAAACCACTATTTGGATACTTTCGTGAACACCATCTATCAGAAGCACTATTGAACCAATTAGTTATGAAAAGAAATTATTCATAGATGAATAAGCATACAACAGATACCTAAGCACCAAACCATGACCGTCCAAGATAACTCCCTACACATACTAAACATCCAAAACAGTTGGAAAAAATGCAGCAGAGGCAAAAAGCAGGAAAAGCAGCAAACCGTGGCACAAATTATGAAAATCAAGATGTCACTGCTAAATGAAATAAAACAAAGGAGAGGGTTGGAAAATCATTCGTAGTACAAAACAAGAACCTCTTAATTTCATAGATCCATTCCGTGTCTCCCAAGTTTTAATAAAAAAAAACCCCATTCCACGCTTTCCAAATTTTGCAAACTCTTGCATGCCGAATAAGTGTAAGCCCCTTCGGATGCTTTTTAGCAAAAGAAGAGGATGAAAATAATTAAGGAGTGAGACAACATTATCAGGTAAAGTTATCCTGTTCTGATCCATTTAAAAATTGTATACAAAATCCTTCCAACAAAGGTGCGTCTAGAAAACAAGTGATCCTCCTCCTCTTGAATACTCGGGCATCACACACAATACGAAGTCACACCAACCGGCAACACTTATCTTCGAGATAAGTATGAGCGAGTCGGAAGTTTACCAAAAATTAACAGCCAAGAGAAAATTTGAACTTCTTGGGGAGCCAAACTAGTCCAAATTTCCCTTAGCCTTCTTCTAGACAAAGTGACCATAAAGATTTCACTATGAAGATGTTTGTACATTCAATAACCTAAATCCATTTATCTTTCTCTTTTTTTACTCGAATAGTATGTATGAGTTTTAATAGCTCACCCAACACATCTTCCTCCCTTACAAAAACTCCAACCTCCAATCCAGATCCCAACAACACTCTTCATTAACCCACCACCCCATTTGACTAACCTTATTATACATTTGTGTGGATAGCGAAAAAAGTCTAGGAAAATAGGAGATGAAAGACTTATCCCCTATCCATATATCATGCCTTCCATTACCAATACTTTTCTTCGCAAACTCCCCAAACCAACGTTTCCAACCCCTTTCCTAAAGCACATAATTCCTACAACTAAAGGGATGAAAATTTGAACTTATCTCCGGATAGAAGATTTTAAGGATGATCACAATTTCCGCCATATTTCAAACTACATCTCAAATATGTTGGACATTTTTTATTGAATACTCGATTTTACAATATAGTGTCATATAAAGCCAACAATAACATGTTGGACATTCAGTTATCAAAACCTTTCCAAATGTAATCAAAGTACCGTAACTTGAACAATTAAAATCCAATCAAACAAAGCAAACAAACAACATTTAAGAGAGTAAATATGAAAATAGTATCTATAGGATACACACGATAGAGTTGCAACAAATACAAACATAATGCTTAGTGTTATGCACTCGGTATGACAGGCAAATGTCAAGGTCATTTGTCGTCACTGCGAAAGATGAAGCTATAGCGTTTGATTAATGTTGGAAAATGCAAAGGCTGAACTTCTTCTTTGTAGTCGGGACTGTATCCACCATAGGTAGGTACCTTATACTTGTTGATTTCCTTCATCTTTAAGATGAAATCTTCTGTTAAGATATCTTCTTTCGGACTATGACAAATTTTAGCAGCCTTCTTCACACATGCAGCGGTTCTTCCTTGCTGCTTACGGCAGCCTCGTAGAGCCATTAGGAAGAAGGGTTTCAAATATGGTAAATTCAAAATACTTCTTTTCTTTCTTTGAAGATTTTTAACCGAGTTTACACTAACCCTGTATTTTTTTCCAACACCTGAAACAACATACATCATTCTAAATTAGTAGTAAACACACAAGAAAGACAAATCATCGGTTACTAATTAACAGTGAAACGGTTTCAAACCTTATGTTTTGCTTCCAAAATTTTGCAGTGCCATTAGGGTTCCAGTTATTATTATTATTACGCAAAAACGGAGATTATGAATAGAAGAAGTAAAGATGATTGGAGAGGTAAAGAGCCTGACGCCGCGACTTGTATATACTAGCAGGCACAGGCAGGCAATAAAAATTACGGTTGTAACTTGTAATATCATGGGCAATGTTGGGCTGGGCTGGACATAATAATCGAATAATAAAACACCTTCATTTTTTTTCTTTTTATAAATAAAACACCTTCCTATTCAACCAACTACTACTGACGGTTCAAAAAAAAAAAGGCTTTTATACGTGTTTAGTCGTGCAAACAAGGGTCATTTAAAAAATGGTCATGTATTCTTTAATCTTTACAATCTGTCCTCCCAAAATTTAATCATTTAAAATTTCGCCCCTCAACCCAATTAATTACTGCTACGTCACTGATTAACTGACATGGCAGTCTCACTTAACAAATTTTGACGTGAACAGACAAAAATACCCCTGAGGGTCTTAGCCAAAAGTGAAATAACACATTTACCCTTAGCAATTGTTCACTCACTCAAGAACATTCACGCAATACTACCCCAGAACAATAAAACATCATGAACTCCTCCAATCCAACTATACCTTCACCACGCGAACGCTTCTTCACTGTTCTTGCTACCAATATCTCAGTTTTCTTTCAATTGATTGTTATGCACAACCAGGTTCAGATATACACAGCAAAATGAAGCCATAATAGAACAACAACAAAATTTGAATTCCACAACTAGATCCCAACATCAAGAACATCGTAGAACATCAATAATCATAAAATCTAAGAACGAATTAATAACCACCATCGGAGATCAGTTTCAAGATGAATCCGAATCAAAATCGTGTCAATGTTCAATTGTTGCGAATCTGCTAACAATGTTTCTATTTCAAATTCGTGTTCTTCAAGATTTCATGATGAATTGCGATTCAATTTTCTCTTCGTCTTCTCCAGAACCCTAATCCCAAAATTTGTGTTTCGATTCAATTTTTGTGAGTTGTTGATGAAACTTGGTGTAGATTCGGATCTGGAACCGTTTTTGGAATCAACCGCATAAGGAGAAGAGGTTGTGTAGTGATGCTTGGGGTTTGAAGAATGAGAAGGAGAAGAGGACGTAAGGAATACAAGGACCAATTTTTAAATGACTCCTATTTGCAGGGACTAAACACATATAAAAGCCACAAAAATAAATCAGCCAACTACTATTAAAAAAGGTGCACATTGTTCACACATCTCAATGAATCCGATAACAATGTCGAAATTGGTAGGTCGGATGTTGTGATCATGGTAAGTGCCGAAATCAATATTTTCTTTATTGAAATGGTAAAGATTAGTAATGAATTGTTAGGTTAATGTTTTTTTCCCGCCCATATTTAAACTTGAGACCTCCAACTCCTTTAACTATTATCTCAAATCAATTGAGGTATCAAACCTCCCCTTACGGAGGGCAACCAATTTTGAATGGAACACATACATACAACTAGAAAATGAATTAATTTGAAGAAAAAAAATCAATGCATGGATTAAATACTCCTTTGTGTACTCAAGTGCACTTAGAAAAGAGATACTCTTTCTCGAAACAAGGACGAATGGAAGTTTAACTCCTAAGGAAGCACTTTATGAAGCCTCCAAAAATTTAATTGATTTATCTATTCCTTTTTTATGTGTTAAAGTAGAAAACTTAAATTTTGAAAACAATCAACACCAAGTTAACCTACCCCTTCTTACTTTGTATGATAGATTGGTTAAAGATAAACTAAGGAAAAAGAAAAAAGAAATTGCATTGAACCTCATTTGCAACGAATTCTCGATGTGAAATTGTGTTTGCCGATGTTTTTGGTAAACAAGAAGACTAGTTTTAAAGTGTTGTTTGCAAGATCAAAATAGAAATCCTAGGATATGTTGTGCAAAGATTTTTTTAGAAAATATGTGAATGTTTATCATATTCATGAGTTTGTTTATGAACAAGATGAATAAAATTGTATAAGGATGAATATAATTGTCTTTTCTACAGAGAAACTTAAAATAAATGTAAATTGCATTGCATAAGCAAATCACTATTGCATACATTTTGCACTCGTTTCTCTCTACGCGGAGTACTTTGCATTCATAAAACTTTTGGTAAATGATTTGTGACCCGTTTTTCCTATGAAAAACTACTATATATACAAAAGAAAAATAACTAATAGACAAACGACTAGAAACTAAATCTTTTCGACAGCTTTGACTTACTTTCCATGTGTCTGAACCTTCAATCTCACCTTTTAGTGAGAATTTGAGTTTCTCCGGTCGAACTCATTAGTTCACTGAACTGTTCTTGTCGAAAGCATCATCTTCCTCCCCGAACTTAAAAACTTTCATGATCTAGACAATCACCTTGCCTATCGAAATGCATACTAAAAAATCCAAGCTAACAAAACGCAAATGCAAAAGGATCATCTTGGAATAGCAGAAAAAGTGCATTCGTGAGAGAGATCTTTTCCACCTATAATTCTATCTGATTTGATGGATTAATCTTTGCAGTTGCGCGCAAAGGATACCGATGAACACATAAGAAAAAACTCGTGTTACACATTAGAATCTTGTAATGATTGCATGTTACCGATTAGAAATAAAAAAAATAGCTATTAATTGTTTTCTTTTTATCAATGCATGAATTACTCATAAATTGAAGGGTTAATAGGTCTTTGCCCCCTGTAATATAGGTCATTTTCGGTTTTCCCCCTTGTAAAATATTTTTTTTGATTTACCCCCCTGTAAAATATTTTTGTTTTGATTTACCCCCCTAGTAGGCCAAACAAAAACCAATTTTATTTTATTTTTCAAGAATTTTTCGTTTTTGTTTGGCCTTTTTAGGGGGGTAAATCAAAACAAAAATATTTTACAGGGGGGTAAATAAATAAAAATATTTTACAATAGGAAAAACCGAAAATGACCTATATTACAGGGGGATAAAAACCTATTAACCCTAAATTGAAGTATATTGCTAGTTATAGAGAAACATCATCCAACGAAAGTTTCACGAGCGGATTTTTACTCAATGCCATTCTTAAACTATACCCTACTACTTTCCTTGTTTTTAGGCCAGGAAAAAATTAATTGGCTAATAGCTTTTTGGGATCAATTCAGGACGATTTCTCTCGGGGTAAATAGCAGTATTCTAAATAGAATCATATACATTTGTTTCCGTGAACTTGAGTCAGTTGGTCGAGACATTGCATTATATATACATGGGTCAAGGTTCAAACCCGACTTCCTACTTATTCACCTTAAAGATGAATTTCTAACCATTGCACTACTTGACAAAAAAAATCATATACATTTAACGGGCAAATCCTACGTGTTAATGGGTGAGTCCTTTTTATCAAATTAGAAACTATTAGAAATAGACATCAAGAGCTTTATATAACTAAGGGATGAATTCCATATAGTATTTAGGTTGAATATATGATTAAAGGGTGAGTCCATGACATATTGACTCTAGCTCCAGTAGTATTGGTGAGGGTAAATTCATCAAATACTTGAACAAAAAGCATAAGAAACATATTAAAGTGCAATACAACAGCCGTTCTAAGGAAGATGTCGAGATGTTTGGTTGTGTCGTCTTGTCTCCTGTGCCGTTTGGCCTAGTGTCTTTTGACCTTGTTGTTTTTCGTTTCTTTTCTTTGTTTCTTGTCTTATTTAGTTTTGGATTTAGTCCCCAATTTTCTTTGTATGTTGTTTTCTCTTTTATTTATAACATGAGTGTGCAGCAGTTACATATGCACACTCCTTTGGTTAACAAAAATGTTGTAGTTCTTTATTTTGTACTCAAATGCGGAAAAATCTTGAAGAAAATATGAGTCAATGGAGAATCACACTATAAACTTTTTCTTTTTCTTTTGTAACGATCGATCTCAAACAAATTTGTTTTCAATACATTAAACTTTCTCTGTTTTCAGAAACAAACATGACATTATTTTCCTTGATTACTTAAAGGAAAAACACCTACTTTTTTTAGTAGGGAACAATCATCGGCGGAGCTACACTAACACCAGGGGATTAACATGAACCCCTTCACCTTTGTAAATTTACCCCAATAATTGTACTCTTGTTTGATATGAATCCCCTCATATTTAAGTTTTGCACCAACTCAACTCACGCTGCAAAGTCAAACACGGTCCAAAGCCTTGTAGGACTGCTAAGCCACGTGCCAGAGATTCAAGGTGAGCATGAAGTTGTAATTGTAGTCTAAAATGTTTTCAAAAAGGCATATATTAATGGATCATTGAACCAATTGTGTGCATCTATTTAAAACACCTCACCACTAAACTAGATGCATGAGCGTGCCATTTGTTGGTACAAAATAACACACAAGTTAGTGAACTATAAACCATTTTTTATGTCAAACTGACAAATTATAATTTGTAAGTTGTTTGAAAAATCATGAAAGATATGAAATTTTATACATCTATTTAAAATAGTAGTTTTTTGATTAAATAAAATAAAATATAAATTTTGTAGTTTAAGTAAGTAGTAAAATAAACTCTATGGGCTCATTCTGATGGTAAAAAAACATCTGATGGTAAGACAAATATATTTTGTACATGAAGATTTTAGGTTTGAATCTTCTAATGTCTTTAAAGTAAGATAAATGTAAGTACATTTGTAAGTACTTTTGAGCCATAAGGTTTTGTATTATAAAAAAAGTAAACAGAAAACTAATTAAGAAAAAAACTTACTACAATAAAACTATGTATCTTCTATATATAATTTAAATATCATTTATACATTATAATAATTATTACAAATGGGGGATGAATGGATAAATGATTATCTTATGATTTATATTGAGAAAGATTTGTTCCACAATATTGAACATGAGATTATTATTCAACGATTTCTGAACATGAAACCACATTTATGACAATTGAAGAGTATGTATGTAATTTTTTGAGTACAATGTAAATGGAGTAATGTAATTTTCTTAAATGTATATAATTTTTATTTTATAAATTAAAGTTCAAAAGTTTGAAACCCTATTACCTTAACCCAGGGTCCTGGCAACGCCACTGGGAACAATGATATCTATATATGCAAAGAACAAGTTTGAGAAATTAATTTCTAACAGGAAACAATAAAAACTATTAATTTGACTATCCCGAAAGAAACTTATTAAATTCATAGTTCATAACTTATTGTTGCAACTTGAAACTAATTAAGGATAGACTTCAATGAGAGACTTGAAGCCAGAAATGGGGGTAATTTTGTAGCTGCTGAAACCTGCTTCGTAAATGAGTTTCTCCCATTCTTTCTTTGTTCTTTCTTTACCAAGAAACATTGTAAGCATCACCAAATCATATTCCAATTGCAACTCAGTTAATCTACGATCATCACTTGTTTCATCAATTGATATATCGATGATAATCACTTTTCCATCTTTTCCTTTGTGTGAAATAGCTTCTTTGCTGTTCTTCAATATCTTTAAGGATAATTCATCATTCCAGTCATGCAAAACCCACTGTAACCAAAATATTAAGATTTCATTTAGCTATTTGGTTGATACAATAAATGCATCTTAATTTACCTATTTATCTTTATTCCTCATGTATGAAACTCTAACACAAACACCAGACACAACACGACTTTGATACTAACATGTCGACACCAATAATAAATTTAAAATATAAAAAGTGATTGTGCGTAAGCAAATTTGGACACTAAACACGTCTAAATTAATGTGTCGGTATTAACAATTGATGAACATACATACCTTGAGCAAAACGGCATCAGCAGAAGGGATAGACTTGAACATATCACCACTGACAAAGTTCAAATTTTCATTTCCAGTTAAGTTACCAACAACCTGTGGTTGATCAAAAACAGTGCATTTGATGTGAGGAAATGCTTCATGAATGAGTTTTGTGACAGCACCAGTTCCACCTGCCACATCAACAAGAGATTCCAAACCCTCAAACACATGCTTGTTCTCATGAAGAGCAAACTTAAACATTCTAGAATCAGATGCCATAGCATCTTGAAACATATTCAAAGTATCAGACTCAGAATCTTTGTTAAGAAAATCCCAATAGTTCTCTCCTGTTGCACACTCAAATAGAGTTTGTTCCTTATCCTCGTTGAACCATTTCTTTGAAGACTTCCACATGTCTATAGAACTTGCATGAAGCGCTCCTTCAATAAGTGATGATAAACATGTTGATTTTCCACTTATGAGAAGCTTTGAAGGTGGTGTGAGAGAATATGCTATTTCTTCTTCTTCTCCTTCTTTGCCTTTCACTATTGTTTTTGCAAAGAAACCATTATGTGTTAAAAGGCGCAAGAATCGGTGAAGTATGTTAACTTTGGAGGGGTGAAGTTTCAAAGATGAGGCTAATTCAGAAAGAGTCATTGGTTTTCCATGGTTATGGATTGCATCAGCTATGCCTAGTTCCATGGCTGATTTGAGTGCCATGGAACTTACAAA
>Ga0228711_1007528_pt1 | contig 15720 bp, 4 predicted proteins | sample MedpolnodulmetaG_2_FD_177996 | JGI IMG/M metagenome (GOLD analysis project Ga0228711, IMG submission 177996) | Root nodule microbial communities from Medicago polymorpha collected in Santa Monica, California, United States - brown nodules | ecosystem: Host-associated > Plants > Roots > Nodule...
GTTTTGGATTTATCTGTTTCTGTTTATCTGTGCGTATTTTAGAGCATTAATCAATTCCTTTTATTTGTGTTCCAGACTGTTTAGGCAAGCGGACTGGGGAACAAGATCGAAACCAAACTTAGTTTCTCTGCAAAGAAGTAAGGTTGGTATCTCTGCAACGCAACTTATAAATCATGAGATTTTATAGGATTCAACAAATTTTTAGAAATGGATGTGTTGATTTAAAAATTATGACTCTGCTTCAAAAGTACCAAAAATCTTCTCAATTGTGTTCTTCAAGACCAATACTGGAAATTGATAGTATTTTTTTTTTCGTGTTGAAGGTTGCAAAATTTTGTAGAGGATATCACACACTTCAATATAATAATAAAGCTAAAAATACATAACCTATTAATGATACAAAGAAATTTGTTAAGTCAATGAAAAGTGTCATATATTCACTGAATACATAACAAAATAGCACAACAGAAAAAAAAATGACATACATCTGAGACACGGTATCTTATGAGAGTATATTAGAAAACTGTAGCACAGTAGCACGAAAAATAGCAGCGGCTCGTGGTGAAAAGAAAAGAAACAATCATGGCAATCAATTGTCTGAAGGTAAAAAAAAGTCTTTGAAAAAGTATGAAAAGTCTCAAGGTTTTTAGTGAGATTGTTGAAGGAGTGTATTATGTGTATTTTTAACTAGAAAGTCTCACAAAATCCATGCTACAAAAAATCCATTAAAATCTCTATTTTGAATACCAATAGACATTTTTTAAGTTGTGAGGAATCTCAATTGAATACCACTGGATTTCGTTGCCTTTAATAAAAAGTCTTGATTGTCTTGATTGAATACCACAAGATTTATTTATATTTTATAAAAGTCTTGATTGAATACCATGAGATTTTTTCATAATGAAATTGTCTTTTAAAATCCTTTGAAATCTCAATCCAATACACCCCCTTAAATAGAATTTATTTTTAAAGTGTGAGACTCACTTTCATTTAAACCAATAAAGAATTGAGTGTTTAAAAGAGTGTTAAAAAGAGAGTGTTCCTAACACTTGTCAAAGTAGCACTATGTTGAAATCTATACAAAATCCAATTGATCTGCATTCACCTGTGAACAAATCTTCTTTAGTAAAAAAAAAGAAGATAAATCTTCTATTATGCATTGTCAGCATTGATATTTGCCAAATTGGTCTTGGAGAGATCTAATTAATAGCCACACATTCATAAGTCATGAGAGAGTGGAAACAAATTATTACTATACATCAGAAAAATTGTCTAACCAAATGTATCCAATTGCCATTTGCCTTTAAAACACAAATTTGAGTTTTCAATACTACTAACAACATGGCTACATTACTCAGCAAAACAGCAATGAGACCCCACTAAGAATTTGAGAATTTTTTTTTCCATATTGATTTAATGCCAATCTTTGAGAATGATATCCACACCATTTCTTCAAGAATTTGATTGTGAAACTCTAGGTGAAGAAACAGGAAACAAAAGGAAGAAGCTGTGGCTCTGCATCTCTTGGAGTAGTAATAGGAGAGGGGTACAAATGGTAACCTCTTTCAGCATTTCTGAAATTTATATCCAAATGGGGGCCAAACCAGATTTGGATAGCTTAAATACAATATTGAAACACATGATCTAGAGTTTCAATATATTTTTCACATTTATGGCAGATTAGAGGACATGAAACCCCTTTCTTCCTTAATTGATTTCACATTAAAACATAATCATTTAAAATACTCCAAAATAAATTTTGAAGGAATGATAGCCATCTTTGTTGCCACTACAAACCATGGAGGCTTGGGTTAAGGAGTTGATGAGAGGAATTTGACAAATTTGATCAGCTTCAAAGAGAAGGAACACTCTTTGATTTTAGCTTCATTCTATTTGAACTGATTAATCTCAATGCGATCCTTCATGTGAGTATGAAAAAGAAAATTGTTTAAAAGTTGTTACAAAATGATTATACAAATATCATTTCTCTAAAAAATATTATCTAGTAACGGATCATTCATTAATCATTTAGTCCACTTCTAATCAATTAATTAAAAATTATTTTATCTCATATTATTATTTTATCTCTTGTTTACGTATCCTCAACATGAGCATCACTTTTTGAAGACTCGCAGACCTCAACATCATCATTCATATGATTCAACATGTTTATCAAGAACATACAAATCCACTGTTCAATTAACAGTAGATTAAGTGACCATAAATTTCCCACCAGCCTTGTAATAAATTGAGAAAATTGTGAAGTAGCCTTTATCTTTCAGAATGTCCAAAATCTTATAACATGACTAGCCAACAAGGTCACACCACAATTCACAATCAATCATCATTTTATACTCAAAATTATCTTATAAGATCCCAAAGAATCCACAAGTGTGGATCCTAACCTTAAACAAACCAACACGACTCATGTATACAAAATCCTTCAGAAAAATGTGATTAAAAATCCTAATGTGGAAGCATCACAATATCAAGCGAAGAACCTATTAACCATGAATTACGATAACTATTTTACAATCCAAATGGTTTTACATACGTTCACAAACATCTGTTTCTCTTGTGTGTGGTATTTCTTATGGATATTTTTAACTCTGCAACTCTCAATGTAATGTAATGAAGCGAAGAAATCAACAATCGAATTTATGAATAAAAAATAAAAACTTAAATCAATGAAACTCAACTAAACCCAAAAACTTTGTTAGATTAAAACGAAAGTTGGAGGCATACCGTTAATTTATTTAGATGGGAGAAGAAGAGAAAATTAGGGTTTTAAATCTAATTTTTTTATTTCATTTTTAATTTTTGTGGAAAACCGTTAATTGAAAATAGGTTTGATATTTAAAAATTGGAATGAATAAAAATTAATTTAGAGTAATTATAAAAAGAAAAGTTTGAGTGATGATGGGAGAATATTCACCTTGATATAAAAAGACTATAAAAATATTAAATCATAGATTTATTTAATTAAAAAAATATTGCACACAAGTAAATAGAAAACGAAGGAAGACGATCTATGGAAAGATAATGTGGACCATATAGTATAGAGTTAGAGATGAAATATTGAAATGAAAAGAATTTGGAACCACAAAAGAAGGTGAAGCAAGCAGAGTGTTAGTATGGCAGGGGTTGTTGTGTTTTTGAACACCTCTTTGTTGTGCTCACAACCATCACCATGTCTGACTATTTCACGCTCCTCCTTCGCTCCTTCTCAGCTTCATCTTCCTCTCACTCGCCGCCGCATTCACTGCTCAACTTCAACTTCTACTTCTACTTCTACTTCATACCCTGCTGCCACAGGTTTATTTTTTTCTCACTTTCATTTTTTCATACCTTCATGTTTATTCTTTTAATTGAATAAGTGAGGTGAGGAGGTCTATTTGTAAAGAAATAATGGAATAGTTGCTTACTCCAACATGGGCTGAAGTTGGTTTTCTGGTATCTTCATGCAGACAAACTTCCAAATAGTATTGATTTTTCTGTAACTGGTGGTGCATATGATTTCACTAAAGCAACAACATCACTAACAAATGAGTTAATCACTTCATCAAAGAAAGTCACTCTTTTAAGGCATGGTCTTAGCACTTGGAATGCAGAAAGTAGGATTCAGGTAGTTTGCTTTCCTCTCTACTTTTTAACTTATTACTAGCTCTAGTACTATATGGAGTTAGAGGAGATGTTTAGCTTGCTTCGCAAATGCTCAATTAGATAACTTATCCGCCATCCCTTACTTCTAGGACCCAAGTTTTTGTTTTGATGTTTCACATGGAACATCTTTTTACCACATCTGCCATCCATTGTCATTAAATTGATCATATGTGTTTAGGGAAGCTCAGATTTGTCAGTACTAACTGAAGCTGGGGTGGAGCAAGCAGAGAGATGCAAGAAAGCATTGGAAAATATTCACTTTGACCAATGTCTTGCCAGTCCAATATCTCGTGCCAAGGTTAGGCAGCGCTGAAATTTAATTCTCGAGCATGCTAATACTTTTACTGATAGTCAATTTATTTAACTGGTTTTGCATGTTTGATGTAGCAAACTGCTGAAATTATATGGCAAGGAAGGGAAAAACCATTGGTTTACATTGATTCACTTAAAGAAATATCTCTCTATCACCTTGAAGGATTGAAAAATGGTGAGCCTGACTCTGCTCAACTTTAAAAACAATGAACATATATTTCTAATATGTTTATGGCTTTTCATTTGCATGCTTAAATTGACTATTATTTTATAGTTAAGTGGCATACTTGTTGATAGGAAGAGTATATTTGATGCTACTGAATATTGAGAATAAACCATAAATTTAGTCCCTAGACTATCATACTCCCACCAATTTAGTCCTTAAACTATATAAAATCTATCAATTTAGTCCTTAAAGCATATAAAATCTGTCAATTCAGTTCCTAACATCTTAATATCAGGGACTAAATTGACATTTCATATACCATAAGGACTATTTACTATATTTATTAGTTTCGAGGCTAAGTTGGAGAGAGAATGATAGTTTAGGGACTAAATTGATGATTTATTTGCATATTGATGATATGTTTTCATTTTATTTCACTTTTCAATATGGATCGTTCTTGTCATTCTTTATGATTAAACTATAGGTCTCAAGTTCGAATCTCCCGATGCAAATTTCGGTGGGCTAGTCCATACAGAGCTTTACTCTGGCTTTAAATAGGGCTCCCGCAAGTGGACGGTGGGATTGGACCCCTCGGATTAGTCGTTCATCGGATCAAATACTGAGTTTTCAATATTTTTATAATTATTAAACTAAATCAGTTTGTTTCTAATTTGGAGGCAGTGGATGCTAAGCAAATATATAAGGAGGAATACAGAATCTGGAGAGAAGATCCAGCCAATTTTGTCATGAATGGTAGATATCCTGTACAAGATCTCTGGATAGCTGCAAGAGATTGTTGGAAGGAAATTTTGTTGTCACCTGTAAGATTTTTTTGCCATTGATACACAGTGTTGCAAGTTTTGATTTGAAATTGAGTTGCAAGATTCATCTTACTCTGCAGGGAGAAAGCTTTCTAGTTGTGACTCACAAATCAATATTGAGGGCATTAACTTGCACTGCTTTAGGCCTTGGCCCAGAGAGGTAAGTATTATTTGTCATATCATTAAAAAATTAAACTGATCTTGTGCCTACTTATTGAAATATGTACTTCTGATTTTAATTTTTACAATAGTATTCTAGGAAGAAGAAATTTGATGTTTTAGTTTTGATAGATACTTCCGTACCATTTATAACTTCAATGTTCTAGCAGTTTTTTGTTAAAGATTCCAGTTGGTTGTCATAAATGTAGCTAGTCAAATGATATCATGATCAAGTGTTGATTTAAGCAATGTCTCAAAACTGGTTCGGAGATCGAATTGGTGAGACTTTGGGTCATGGTACACTCGGTTCAACTACTGTTGAATCGGTTGACAAATAAATAAATAAATAAGTATTAAAAAGTGTAAAAAATGAAAACTTGTTAAGTCGACAACAGTTCAACTCGGTTTAATCTGGCTCAGCAAGAATGCAATATAACCAGGATCTAGCCAACCAACAAAATGGCCGGTTCCCGATTCAACCAGTTGAATTGGCTATTTCGGTTCAGTTTTTTAAACATTGGTTTTAAGTGATTAAGTCATCTCTCTTTCCATTTGGTTAAAGGTTACTACCTCAATTACATGCTAGATTCACAAACATAATTGATTGAATGTTTGAAAGTTCCTACTTCTTTTTGAATAGCTTGGTTGAAATTTCAAAACCTCTTGCATGTGTAGCATGAATTGAAACAACCATTTGATGCTTTATCCAATATAGCAGCTGACATTAAGACATTGATCAAAATGTTCAGGTTTCGTTCCCTTGATGTCAACAATGGTGGGATATGCGTATTCAACTTCAATACCAGAGGAGAAGCAATGCTCGAGGCTTTAAACTTGACAGCTCACATGTATAGCGATCATATATATCCTGCCTGAAATCTCTTGGTTGCTGAATGCAAGGAAGGAAGACAACTTCCATTGTTTTTGTCATAGAATGGAACAACACTACTGAGTGCTTGATGGCAACTCATATAGAAGCTGAGGAATTGCAGTATAGTATTTAGTTTGTGCTTACTATGTAAATTCCAATGATTAGTGTGTATTGAGTCTATTTAATCAACATACTATTTTTGATAAATATTGTTTGATGTCATACAAATCTAGCATACTCTTAAGATTTTGTCTATAGGTGTATGAAAAAAAATCCAAAAACTTAAATTAATATTTTTAATGATTGATGTTTGTGAAAATAGAAAGAATGAAGTGATTAAAAAGAAATTCGAGCTACTGAAAAGTGAAAAGTGGCTCAATGTGAGCTCTGCATTTCTTCAAAGGATGAAGAGTGTTGAGTTAATTTACCAGCCACCACATATATTTATACATATGGTGAAAAACAGGTGAAGAATCTGGTTAGTTTATTTGCAAGCACGAGGGTTTGAACATCAAAATACCGACAATAATGACACCATATGTTCTAAATTATCACCTTCACTTCAATCTAATTCATAAGTATAAAATGCATCAATTTAGTCCTTGTTATTAAGATGTTAGGAACTAAATTGATGAAATTTACATACTTTAAGGTATTTAGTTGACAAATTTATATAGTCTAGGGAAGGGACTATACTTGATATATTTACATAATTTAGACAATAGGTTTGAAAAATAGCGATAGTTTAAGGATCTTTTTTTAGGGAGGATAGTTTAAGGATTAAATTGGTAGTTAAAGAATAAGTTAATGGGAGATGCATAGGTATTTTGATTTTATTTTATTTGACAGTATACATAACTATTAACTAGAGTGCGTATGAAGAATTACATAATGTCACGCAAAATAAAATACAGCCTTTTTTTTTTGAAAGGAAAATGTATCATTTTTTAATGACACTCAAATATGCTCCTAAAAAAAAGGTTCGCAGTATATTCACCACAAGAGTGTTATTTGAACAACCAAATGTTATTTGAACAACCAATTTGGTTGACAACTTATATGATAACCATAATTTATAAAAAAAAGTAGGTATTTGTACGAAAACCAAAACAATAGAGAGATAAAGTAAAAAATAATGTGAGTATGAGAGAGAAAGTTGTCACAAAAGTTATCACTAAATAGATGTTCAAATATCATTTCTCCTTCACTATTGGGAGAGGATGATGCTGCTATTCAAGCTTTCTTACCTAATTAAGTACACTGTACACCCATGAGTTGTGTAGCTCCTCAAATTCAATTATTTTTCAAACGACATTGTGGCTGTTATTTGCGTTAGTGGACACAGTCTGAACATCACTCGAGTAACTTTTGAAATACAAGTCATGTGCGGAGGGAATTTCAGAATTTAGGACTTTAGTCTTTTTATTTAGGAACATCCTTGATAGTAAATCAAAATGTGGAGGGAAGCCAAGACGACGGCTCAATCCCTTGCACAATAGTTATGTCTAAGTTTAATCCCATTTTTATGATTTCATACCTCCTTGCATTGCTTCTTTTATTGATCAATGATCATGAAATTAAGGTGAGTTTTTCTTAGTAAATGTTTAAACATGTTTTTGTTCCCCTATTTTTGTTTAAACGCTCTATTTTTCTTTGTTAACAACCAATGAATTTGGGACATTTTAAAACCAATTTTTCCCCTCTAAAAATACCAAATTTTTTATTTTCTAATTTCACCATTTTTCTAATCTTTCCACCGTGCTCATTTTTGTTGTTATGGTCTGGTCTCAAATATAGTCGTGCTCATGTGAGGTGTTTGTTAGAAAGTGTAGTGTTAAAACTTCTATTTAGCAAAATATAATTCTTTTTTTGGTATAGAACAAACTACTATAATTTACCTACAACAATTCACTTTGTTAAATCTTGTTACTTTGACTTGAGACCTTGAAATGTGTTTTTTTTAATGTCTCATTTGATTCTCCACAATGCCAATTTCAGTGGAGTTAGTTTGTCTTCTTCAATATTTTTTTACCAACAATGAACTGATTCAAATGGTAAGAAATTTAAATCCCTTAAGCAAGGGGGCATGAGTTTGATTTCTTATTACATATGGAAAAAGTTTGATTGAAACATTTCACAGCTTATTGTGAAAAGTGATTCAAATTTATTGTGAAACTTTTTTAATTTTCACTGTGAAGTACATAAAATGTAACATTTCACAGCTTATTGTGAAAAGTGATTCAAACTTTAATGAGACATCTTCGCAATCTACAAATTGTAGATTAACAAATCCAAGGTTTTCATACTTAATGTCGACGGAAGAGGAACGTAAGTAGAATTGAGTTATTAATTTTAGTTTCATCCCTTCATTTATCATAGTGGGACCAATATACCTTTATAATAGATTACCTATTAGCTTTGGAGTGTTTGCTTAGATTCATTAAAAAAAAAAATCCTAAAATGTTCATTATCTTTTCATGCCACTTTCACCTACCTAAGCATAATGCAAATGCCATACCTTTTATTTTAAACTCTTTTGATTATAAAATCAAGTGGAAGTAGCAAACAGCCAAACAATAACACGAGTTAATCTAAATTACAGACACAACCATATGAGACACGTGCCAGTATAGAACAAACAAAGCAGATAGATAAATAAATAAAACAATTTCACCCATCACCCCAATTATTTAATACTCCAGGCAAAGATTCCCTCATCCCATGTATTCTGTTCATTGTTTTTTGCTTTCAAAGGAATAATAACACATCAACACGACGCCGTTTCATCGAATAGTACCGTTACACACCATAGGAGCGTGTGCATCAACCGCGACCCAACAGAGCGTGGTATCGAAACTGAACAGTGGAAATTAAAAAAGTTTCAGTTCTTTTTTCGTGTACTTCACCTCCTTCTTCACACTTCAATCCTATCTCATCTCTTCATTCACTCATCCATGGCTTAACAGTGAGAAACGAGAAATTGAATAAACAAAACTAACTCACGAAAACAAAAGAATGCAATCAAATTCTCGTAACAAACTCTCAACTTCGTGTTAAACGGTTACTAAATATGCAAATGAGACAGCGTCCCACCGCCATGCGCGGTGGTCCGGTGAATCAGCAACGACCACCACCACCGCCGTTAAACTCCGTCTTCAACATTATCCCAGTCCACGACCTCCTCATAGACCATCCATCACTCCGTTATCCAGAAGTCCGCGCCGCCGCTGCCGCACTACGCACCGTCGGCGACCTCCCAAAGCACCGTTTCATGGCATGGCAACCAGACATGGACCTTCTCGACTGGCTCCGGTTACTCTTCGGTTTCCAAAACGACAACGCAAGAAACCAAAGAGAGCATTTAGTTCTTCATCTCTCAAATGCACAGATGCGTCTTGAACCTCCTCCTGCTATCCCCGACGCGCTTGACGCCGGTGTTCTTCAACGTTTCCGACGAAAGCTTCTTCATAACTACACTTCCTGGTGCTCTTATCTTGGTCTTAAGTCAAGCGTAAACACGCGCCGCCGTGATCCAACCGATCTTCGTCGCGAGTTGCTTTACGTTTCCCTTTATCTTCTAATTTGGGGTGAATCTGGTAACCTTCGTTTTGTTCCTGAGTGTCTTTGTTATATTTATCATTTTATGGCGAAAGAGCTTAATATGGTTCTTGATGGGTTAATTGATCCTGATACTGGTAGTCCATTTTTGCCAACAGTTTCTGGTGAATGTGGATTTTTGAAATCTGTTGTTATGCCAATTTATAATACTATTAAGATTGAAGTTGATAGTAGTAGAAATGGTAAAGCACCACATTCTGCATGGAGGAATTATGATGATATAAATGAGTATTTTTGGAGTAGGAGGTGTTTGAAGAAACTTAGATGGCCTTTGAATTTTGAGTCTAGTTTTTTTGGGACTACACCTAAGGATAAAAGGGTTGGGAAAACTGGCTATGTTGAACAAAGGTCATTTTGGAATATTTACAAGAGTTTTGACAGGTTATGGGTTATGTTGATTTTGTTCATGCAAGGTGCTATTATTGTTGCTTGGGAGGGTACTACGTATCCTTGGCAATCATTAGAGAGAAAGGATGTTCAAGTTAAAATGTTGACTTTGTTTATCACTTGGGGTGGTCTTAGGGTACTTCAATCTGTGCTTGATGCTGGAACTCAATATAGTTTGGTTACTAGAGAGACGGCTTGGCGTGGAGTAAGGATGGTGCTCAAGGGTTTGGCTGCTATAACGTGGACTGTTTTGTTTGGGGTGTTTTATGGATTGATTTGGATTGAGAAGGGTTCTAAACGAAATTGGTCTGATGCGGCAAATGAGAGGATTTATACATTTCTTAAGATTGTCTTCTGCTTTCTATTACCAGAGATGCTGGCATGCGTACTGTTCATATTGCCGTGTATACGGAACTTCATTGAGGAATCAGACTGGAGAATAGTATACTGGTTGACATGGTGGTTTCATACCCGGATTTTTGTGGGCCGGGGTGTGAGACAAGGGCTTATGGATAATGTGAAGTATAGTCTTTTCTGGATTGGAGTATTGGCTGCAAAATTTTCATTCAGTTACTTTCTTCAATTCAAACCTCTTGTTGCTCCCACTAAGGCTCTGTTGAAACTTAAGGGCATCAATTATAGATGGCATGAGTTTTTCAATAACACCAACAGAGTGGCAGTTGTTTTGCTTTGGTTACCTGTTGTGTTGGTATACTTCATGGATTTGCAAATATGGTATTCGATTTTCTCTTCCTTTATTGGTGGCACGATTGGTCTGTTCTCGCATTTGGGTGAAATCCGGAATATCTCACAACTCAGGCTCCGATTCCAGTTCTTTGCCAGTGCAATGCAGTTCAATCTGATGCCAGAGGAGAAGCTTCTAAGCCAGCAAGCAACGATGCTGAGGAAGGTTCGTGATGCCATCCATCGGTTGAAATTACGATACGGACTTGGTCAACCCTTCACAAAAATTGAATCAAGCCAAGTAGATGCTACCAGGTTTGCCTTAATATGGAATGAGATAATCATTACTTTCAGGGAGGAAGATATAATCAGTGATCGAGAACTAGAGCTCCTAGAACTGCCGCCAAATTGCTGGGACATTAGGGTAATTCGATGGCCGTGTTTCCTTCTCAGCAACGAGCTACTACGTGCTCTCAGTCAGGCAAAAGAGCTGGAAAATGAGTCTGACAGGTCACTATGGTTGAAGATGTGCAAGAATGAGTATCGCCGGTGTGCTGTCATTGAAGCTTATGATAGCATTAAGTACTTATTTCGTATGATTCTTAAAGTTGATAAGGTAGAGTTCTCCATTGTGACTAATATATTCAGGGACATAGACTACTGCATTCAGGTGGGAAAGTTAACAGAAGCGTACAAGATGTCTCTGCTACCAGAGCTACATGCTAAGGTGACTGAACTGGTTAAAATTTCGATACAGCCAAACAAAGATTTGAATAAGGCTGTAAATTTGTTGCAAGCCTTGTATGAATTGTGTATTCGAAGATTTTCAAAGGTGAAGAAGACCGCCGCCCAGCTAGTTGAGGAAGGCCTGGCGCTACAAGGTCCAACAACAGAAGGGGGACTGCTCTTTGAGAATGCTATTGAGTTTCCTGATGCCGGAGATGAAGTCTTTACCAGGCAGCTCAGAAGGTTGTCTACAATTCTCACTTCAAGAGACGCAATGCACAATGTTCCGTTGAATCTTGAGGCTCGACGGCGGATTGCTTTCTTTAGCAATTCTTTGTTTATGAACATTCCCCGTGCTCCCTATGTTGAAAAAATGATGGCTTTCAGTGTTTTGACTCCATATTATGATGAGGAAGTTTTGTATAGCAAAGAGTCTCTTCGAAAGGAGAATGAGGATGGCATTACTACTCTGTTTTATCTGCAGAAGATTTATGAAGATGAATGGAACAATTTTATGGAAAGAATGCGTAGAGAGGGCTTGAAAGATGAGGATGATATCTGGACAACAAAATCCTTGGACCTTCGCCTTTGGGTATCTTATAGAGGTCAAACATTGTCTCGCACAGTCAGGGGGATGATGTACTATTATAGCGCCCTTAAGATGCTCGCTTTTCTTGATTCAGCATCTGAGATGGATGTAAGACAGGGATCTGAGCATATCACTTCATATGGTTCAACAAACGCAAACAACCGTCTGAATACTCTACGCTCAGATGTGCATCCATCTCTACGGAAATTGCGAAGGGCAGATAGCAGTGTGACGCTGTTATTCAAGGGAGATGAATATGGGAGTGCGATGATGAAGTTCTCATATGTTGTGGCATGCCAGATGTATGGACGCCACAAGGCAGAGAAGAATCCCCGAGCGGATGATATACTGTATCTGATGAAAAACAACGAGGCCCTTCGAGTAGCATATGTTGATGAGGTTTCTTTGGGGAGGGAAGAGACTGAATATTACTCTGTTCTTGTGAAGTTTGATCAGCAACTGCAGAGTGAGGTTGAGATCTTTCGGGTCAGATTGCCTGGTCCTTTAAAACTTGGAGAAGGGAAACCGGAAAATCAGAATCATGCCATGATCTTTACGCGGGGTGATGCAGTTCAGACCATAGATATGAATCAAGACAATTATTTTGAGGAAGCTCTCAAAATGCGGAATCTGTTGGAGGAGTTCAATGTGTACCATGGTATCAAGAAGCCAACCATTTTGGGGGTTCGAGAGAATATATTCACAGGCTCTGTTTCGTCGCTTGCTTGGTTCATGTCATCCCAAGAGACAAGTTTTGTGACACTGGGCCAGCGATTTCTGGCAAACCCTTTGAAAGTACGGATGCACTACGGTCATCCGGATGTGTTTGACAGATTCTGGTTCTTGTGCAGGGGTGGAGTCAGCAAGGCATCTAGAGTGATCAATATTAGTGAAGATATTTTTGCTGGTTTCAATTGTACATTGCGAGGTGGCAATGTGACACATCATGAATATATACAGGTAGGTAAAGGAAGAGATGTTGGCTTGAATCAGATATCCATGTTTGAGGCCAAGGTCGCAAGTGGCAATGGCGAGCAGGTGCTGAGCAGAGATGTCTACCGGCTAGGACATAGATTAGACTTCTTCCGCATGCTTTCAGTGTTCTACACAACTATAGGATTTTACTTTAACTCCATGGTAGTTGTAATGACAGTCTATGCCTTTCTTTGGGGCCGACTTTATATGGCCCTCAGCGGCATTGAAAAGGAAGCCCAAAACAATGCTAGCAACAATAAAGCCCTTGGTGCAATCGTAAATCAGCAGTTTATAATCCAGCTTGGTATTTTCACTGCACTCCCAATGGTTGTTGAAAATACTCTTGAGCACGGGTTCCTTCCTGCAGTATGGGACTTCTTGACAATGCAGTTGCAACTTGGATCACTATTCTTTACATTCTCTTTGGGAACTCGCACCCATTTCTTTGGTCGGACTATACTTCATGGTGGTGCTAAGTACCGAGCCACAGGTCGCGGTTTTGTGGTGGAGCACAAGAGTTTTGCCGAGAACTATCGGCTATATGCTAGAAGCCATTTTGTCAAGGCCATCGAACTTGGAATTATTTTAATTGTGTATGCTTCTCATAGTCCCTTGCCTAAGGCTACTTTTGTGTACATAGCTATGACACTCTCAAATTGGTTTCTTGTAGTTTCATGGATAATGTCTCCTTTTGTCTTCAATCCCTCCGGGTTTGATTGGCTGAAAACTGTATATGACTTTGAAGACTTTGTGAATTGGATTTGGTATCCGGGTGGGCCATTCAAAAAGGCAGAATACAGCTGGGAAACATGGTGGTATGAGGAGCAAGATCATCTAAAAACAACCGGTATATGGGGAAAGCTGTTGGAAATCATTTTAGACCTTCGATTTTTCTTCTTTCAGTATGGCATTGTTTACCAGCTCGGCATTGCAAATCATAATACTAGTATAGCTGTTTACTTGCTGTCATGGATATTCATGGTTGCTGTTGTTGCGATTTATATCAGCATAGCATATGCACGGGATAAATATGGTACAAATGAGCACATATATTATCGTCTAGTGCAGCTTCTTGTGATTATGGTCACAGTTCTAGTAATTGTCCTCTTACTGGAGCTCACCCCCTTCAGTATTGTTGATCTTCTAACAAGCTCGCTGGCATTCATTCCCACAGGATGGGGAATGATTTTAATAGCCCAGGTGCTAAGGCCTTTTTTGCAGTCAACTATAGTGTGGGATACTGTAGTTTCCTTGGCACGACTCTACGATTTACTGTTTGGGATTATTGTTATGGCCCCCATGGCAGTTTTCTCATGGTTACCTGGATTTCAATCCATGCAAACTAGGATTCTCTTTAATGAGGCTTTCAGCAGGGGTCTCCAGATATCTCGAATAGTTAGTGGCAAGAAATCTGCTTAAGATGTTATTGGAGGTAATTTTCGCATCATATTCATTGCAATATTATAGTTTTTCCTTAATTGAATATGAAGACATCGAGATATTTGTCAGTGCTATGCAATTAAGTTGAAGCAGAATTTTATCTAGTAATCTGCAATGAACCATGGTTTATAGCTAAGAGATGGATTTGCTTCTTGAAGCATTTTCCTATCAAGTCAGCCTGGACTGTGCGATTTTGGAATCTTTGTCCAAATTTAATTGTAAATGTCTGTTGTGCTTATTTGCAGTGACCATCTAATAATTTACATGTGCAGGTCTTACCCAATACAAAAGGTGTTATCATCGGCGCTGGGATAGATGTGTTTATGTCATGTAGGAGTATCAACTTAGTGTAGCAGTCCAAGGTACTAATTTTAAGCAAAACCTTGTTCCAATTTAAATTGTAAATGTGAAATGTACTTATTTACATTGCATGTGCAGGTCATAGTTAAAACAAAGGGCGTTGTTCATTGGCCCTGGAGAGAGATGTGTTTCTATATCTTCCCTTGTAGGAGCATCAACTTTGTTAGTGTACCAGTACAAGATACTAATGTATGTACTTATCAGAACCAAAACATTGCTTTCTCAAGTATTATGAATCTCTGTACCTCTATTTTGTAACAATGCATGTGTATGTCCTTTTCTATCAATTATTTATAATCATATATTTGTTTTATTCGAATTTTTAAATTCTAATCCAAACTTGGTACTTATTTTCAGGTTATGCAATATCAAGAGCGAAGGTTTAGGCTTCTTTCCATGACAATGGTGACTTTTGTACAATTACATGACATTATTGATGACTGATCTATTAAGGGAGGAGGTTGATTGTGATTGTCTTCCACACCAGCACATCACCATGCTTCTCATTGACGATCTAATTGCTGTATATATTGTCCATATCTAGTGCAACCTGGTTATTAGCTAATAAAGATGAACTCGAGGCAGCTATGCTTTCTAGTTAGTTTTCAGTTAGCTAGTAAATTGAGAAGTTAGTTATGCACTTAGATTATGCTCTATGAACACATTTTGTATTGTTCATTAGATGTTAAGATTCATTCTGCTATTTTCACCTTTCACTAGTTTTTTTTTTTACATAGATGGTATTAAGCTCTTGTGTAGAGCGGCTAGAAATGCAATAGATGTTTGGAATGATCTATAGAGATAGACCTGAACCGCAGACGAACTAGAGAAAAATACAAGTTTCTTCATCTTCATGACTATAATACGATAAACCAACGCCCCCTACAGATGGCTACAAAATAAGGTAATATCAGAATTCCACCTTTTTTTTTTTTTTTTGAGGGAAATC
>Ga0228711_1007536_pt1 | contig 15708 bp, 4 predicted proteins | sample MedpolnodulmetaG_2_FD_177996 | JGI IMG/M metagenome (GOLD analysis project Ga0228711, IMG submission 177996) | Root nodule microbial communities from Medicago polymorpha collected in Santa Monica, California, United States - brown nodules | ecosystem: Host-associated > Plants > Roots > Nodule...
TTATATATATATATATATATATTTTATATATATATATATATATATATATATATATATATATATATATATATATAGACACATCAAATCAACCATCTCTTAATAATAAAATTACAACCACTTTTGCAACTAATCATGCTCCACATGTGGTTGCTAAGATAACTAATATGTATAAATGACGCATGGACTTTGCCTAATTTTTGCTCTTTGTTTAGAAAAATGGGACTTCTCTAGATTTTTAATCCAACATGAGTTCATTGAATGATAATGATAGTTAATGTCTTGGATTTGGATTATTCTATGTATTAAATGCGTGACACGTTAATTAATCTAATCATTTGATTTTGAATTAATGATTGGTATTGATTAAATACTAGTATGATTTAGTGAAAGAGTAACATGAGTTGATTAATCTTTAGTTAATGACCGTGATTAGGGTACAAATAAAGATCCGTTAATATGTTTAATTATGTACATTTATTATTGTAAAAAATCGGAATCGGTCTCGTGAGCTTAACTCAGTTGATAGAGATATTACATAATATATATTGGGGTCGGAGTTCAAACGTCAAATACTCACTTCTGCACATTTAAAATGTGTGAACTCCAGTCATTAAACTACTTAAAATACGAGAAAACCAGAACCGAGTTCACACACTGTGTTGAAGGAGCAGAGCCTAACATGCAAAGCTTTTGTCTTTCTCTATGTGATTTGTGGTTCTTGAACAACTTAAGGAAAAGAAGGATATCATAAGCACTTGGCTTCTAAATGCATGAAACAAATGTAAGCTGACAAATGGTGACAAATGAAAATGTATTAAAACAAAAGGACATGGACGAATTATTGTTGTTTTTAGGTACCAGCAAGAATCAATCTAATATGTCCTATAGCTATCACTGGGTCCAGATCACAACTACACGTAATAAACAGAGCCAAAAAAATATAGTGAGTTTTTCCTAACTATAGATCTTGTTTATAATTTTAGTTTTTAAAACCTGAGCCTATTTTAGATTACATGATTGCTAGTAATTCCCTTTCAACTGTTCATGGTAAGCACGTAACTTTGAATTCTCTACAATCATGTAATCATATATCTCAGATTCTTAGATGAAGATCAGATGACTCGATATTCTTTGAACCAAGTATCGAGTTTTAAAAATAATAATAATAATAATAGATAGCAAGTAAATTTGGACACATATTCCCTACATTAACCGCATCATGTACTTACTGACCTTGATTATTCCTTCTAAACCAATGACTGAGATCATTTAACGTTGATTTATCGAACATGTAATATGCGTTATCTGATCTTAAATCGATGAACAAAACGGGGTCTTGCTGATGATAGCTTATATATAAGTGTGTGCTATATCCTGATCACAAAATTTGAATAGATTCTCATTCATGTCCCAATTCTAGTAGTAGCCATGTAACTTACTCGTAAAATGTTAAATGTGTTAGAATTACATAAATTTGAAAGTAATGTCAAAAGTAGCAACCACTTTACTCGAAGAATCTGTTTTTTCCCTCCACCTTGATGCATGAGATACAAGCTAGCAATTGCGTGTGGGGCAACATTTTGATGATATGAATCATTTAAATAAGTACAAATAGATTCTAGATTTGGAGTAATAAATTTAACAACGTTAGAAGAATGAATTAGAATGCCATTGTTTGAATTGACCATCTTATATTAATACCAGTTAGACAAAACAAAATATAGATTAGGATTGTTGCTTTTCATAGTTAATCAAAAAAATGTGATCTTTTGTGATGGAGCTCAAGAATTTGCATGACACACGTTCTCACCTACTTGCGTTATATTGAAAGTGGGTCACCAGAAAACAATACTAGGAAAAGCATCTAATTTAAAAACAAGAAGGACATGTACTAGTAAACAAGCATGTGAAAGGTTTTTGAGAGTTTGTGAAAGTTGGGATTGCTTGATTAAAGTAGCCAAAAAACATGTCGATGAGATGTCAACCGATTACTAATATCATTCACACTTGAGAAACAATTGTTGGGTTTAAGTCTGTGTGGTTAGTCTCAACTCAATTATAAATGAGCAAGATGTAGGATATACTATAAAGGTGACTAATATACGTATAAGTGTCACATTAAAGTTGTTTTCCATAGCACTTATCGACAGGGACAGATCCACCGCGAAACATGGTGTGGCAGTTGCCACATCAGGTTATTTTCCAATTTTTTTTCTTCATATACTTGACTTAAATAATTATATATATAATATAAGTCGCTCATATATCACAGGTTTTTCTCTTAGCCTAGTGGTTTATGCTTGATGGATGATTCGTATGACCTGTGTTTCAACTCATGCCGAGTTGCAGTTTTGATTTTTTTTTAAATTATTAATATTAATAAAAAGGGTGTTGTAGGGAATTGAACCTATAACACCATGTTAAAATGCTCTCACCCAAACTATTTTGCTATACTGTTTAGAGTGTCAATGGTCTACTTTGTTAATATATAGAGTTGCTTTGAAAGTTTTGCCACACCAATATCAAATGTCTAGTTCCGCCCCTGCTTATCGACTTGTTTTGCAAGTTATCTAACTTAGAAATTCCTAATTTTATGTAAATATTGTTTGTTTATATCCCAAAACTATGGTAGAAAGCTATTACATTTGATTCCCATACTTTTTTGTAGGTTTTGGACACACGCTAGAAAGTTGAGTCAGAGCACCACAATGATATTTAGGGATAACCCCAATTCACTAGGCAAGCTCAATGACGTGAAAGCGAGCCAGAACAGAGAGTTTCAGGGAGATTCTAAAGGCAGTTTGCAAGGCGAATATGGTCTACTAAGCAAGCTATGGCAGTTTCAAGAAAGATAGAAAGACGGTTGGCTCTTCTTTAGTTGGCATATGGCCCGAGATACGGGTTCCATGGTTCAATTCCCTCTAGTTGCGTGTCGTGTAAAAGCATAATCCTTATTGTTAGGATTGGGAAAATGATTTCCTAGGTAGTTATTGATGGCTACCCTATCGTACCTAACTTATATTCCTCTTACCCATGTCTTGAATTCAAATGGTTCATCATTTAGAGGGTAGGCATTTGTATATAATTCTCTCACAATTCCATTATTTAGCTTCTGTAGACAAGCTATTATGTAAATCATAATATATGATATAGGTTGTGAATGAATTTACATGTTTGGATGACAAAGGTTTTCAAAGTGTGGCAGCTGCCTTGACCAGCCCCACTAACTTTATGAGGTACATATGTGTATCTTGGAATTGTATGTGGTTGAAAGTAAGAGTATCTTCTCTAAGTTTGTTTCGCTTGCATGGAAGGTGTAAGCTAGTTAAGTATGATGGTGGGAAGAGTGAGAATCTGAGCAAAATCTCTGGAATGGCATGTTCTTATTCTTTAAATTCACGTTAATTCTAACTTTTTGCTATTGTGTTGCTTGAGGACAAGCAACAATTTAATTATGGGTATGTTTTTAGTACTTTTCTTTGCATTTGAAGACAAATAAGATTATAATTAGAGGAGTTGTCAATGGTTTGAGGAACATATTGTATTGTTTTCACTTGAGTCATTGTAATTCACTTTTATCCTAAATCATGCAACTCCATAGGTGTATTGAGTGTTTTGTAGTGAGAAATCATGCAGATCGAAAAATCAAGACATGACGTGAAGGATCAAGGATATGAAGATTTATGATTAATGGTTCTTATAAGATTTTTGAAGACAATACAAAGTGAAGAAAATTCATTTTAAGTTCCTAGGAGTTTCCTGACGGAAGAACAGTTGAAAAAAGGATGAAAACATAAGATTTCGCACATAAGGGAAGCCTCATGCACCTCTTGCGCCCAAACCATGTGCCACTAGAGCATGAGGCAGTGTTGTCACTACCCATGCATCTCTTGCACCCCTGACATGCGTATCTACGCACAACTGTGGACAAAAATTTCCTGCAACTTCTTTTTCAAGCTAAAACGGTGGAAATCGCCCAATTTTCTTCACTTAAATCCTAAGTAATCATATACTATAATTAGAGACTCTTTCACACATTATTATTCATTTAGAAAGCTACTAGTATAAGAAAAGGGTCAAGCATCAGAGTTCCAACGTAAAAGATCTCCATCCTCCCCCTGTTCTCTCTAGGGTATGTTTTTATATTATTTTGTTATGATTTTTGTTGTCATGAGCAACTAAACCTCTTTGATTATGGTTCTAAGATGAACCCTTATTTTTTGTTTGATTCGGTTAATAAAGTTTTCATTAGTTATGCTTTTCTAGTGTTCGATTTAATTCGTACTTGTCTGTTCTTAATGCTTTTTCAACCAAGAATCCACATCAGTAATCTTGAAAATTGATCCGTGGATGAAAAGTAGGATTGACTACTCAAAATTCTTTTTCCGACCTTGATACCAAATACTTATTTCTCAATTATGTTAATGAAATTTAAGTTGAAATCTAGTGTTTTCTACTATCTTCTTTGGGGAACGACATAGTTTAACAAGGTTAAGTCGTAACATACGTTGTCGTAAGATATTTCATGGAGTTTTATTACTAGTTTCATAAATCATAAGTAGACATCACATAATTGATTGTTTTCTAAGTTAATTCCAACAAAGATGGAATTGGGGATTCAAGGATTCCCTAATCGTTGTTAATCATCTGAATCACAAACCTAATTTCGCATTGAACAAAGCAATTAAACCCAGTAAACTTATTCAAATCTCTTTTACTTTCACTCTTCAAAATAAGTTTTGCTAATTGCTAAGTTGAACGACAATTCTTGTGGAGAACGATAAACTTACTACTTTATTACTTGTTACAATTTGATGCACTTGCCAATTTCATCCATCAATAACATGAAATTATTCTTTAGTTCATGATAGTTCTAATTGCTTATTTCTTAATTATAGTTAATGAAATCAAGTATGAAACTCTATAATTTCTAAATCTTCTTTCCGGCAACGCCATAATTTTAACTAGGTTAACTTAGCACACATGTTGTTATTAAGGTTAATAAGGATTTCTAAATTCAATTTCTTTAATCATAAGTGGGCACCACATAACTGACGTTTTACTAAATTAATTCAAAAAAAGACGAAGGGGGATTCAAGGATTTCCTAATCGCCGTTTAACCTCTGATTCACAAACCTAATCTCGCATTGGGCAGAACAATTAACCCTGCAACCCTTTCTTAATCTCTTTTAATTTCACTCTCTAAAAGAAGTTTTGTAATTGCTAAGTTTAACGACAATCCTTGTGGAGAGCGATAAACTTACTACTTTTTTACTTGTTACAATTTGGTGCACTTGCCAATTCCGTCCATTAGTAGAGAATAGTATGAAAACTTATTTCTCTCTTATTCCAACAATATTACAAACCAGCAACTTAGGATCATCCATTGTTCATCAAAAGCACCAACTCATCTTTCACATTACTTATAGTTTATGTCGATGATGTTATTTTAGCTGGAAATTCTTTAGATGAATTCGCACACATCAAAACCACCTTGAATGGTTCCTTTAAGATAAAATATTTGCTCTAACTTAAATATTTTATAGGTCTTGAACTGGCTCACTCTAATCTTGACATATCATTGTGTATTGACAAACCTGTTCTCACTCCCTCTGATCTTTCTTATAAATTACATAATGATACCTCACAAACTTCTCGTGATATAATAGCTTATAGAAGATCAGTTCAAAATTTTCTTTACGTAAATGCTGCTAACCCGATATTAAATTTATTTCTCAACATTTGAGCTAGTTTCTCTCCAATTCGACTCAAAATCATTATATTATTGCATTGGGAGTTCTATGATACTTTAAATGTTCCAGGTAGTGATAAAGACACAAATTGTATATAAATGAAAACGAAAATAAAAAGATGGCATTAGGGAAAAGGAATGGTAAAAAAGTTGTCATAAAATCGCTTTTAATTTAAGAAGTAAAGGTGTCATAAAGATGACCTTTTTGTGATTTAGATTGGGGAGGTTGTCCGATATCCATAAAATCAACTATAGGGTATTGTGTTTTTTTGGGCTCCTCTGTGATTTCTTGGCGAACAAAAAGACAAAAGACAATTTCTCTATTCGGTATTTGGAGATATTGTACCCAAAGGCAACACTGTTGTATTGTGATAACAAAGTAGCTCTTCACATTGCATCTAATCTGGTATTTCATGAAAGAACTCGACATATAGAGATAGATTGTCATTTTATTCGTGACAAAATTCAAGATGATTCAGTTGCAACTGAGTATGTTCCATCAGTAGAACAAGTTGTTGATGTGTTCACTAAACCATTTGGGAAGGAATCCTTTCTTACAATAAAGCGCAAGTTGGGAATTCTTAATATCCACTCTCTAACTTGAGGGGGGGTGTTAGGAAAGTCAATTATATTCTAGGATTCTTGTTGTTATGAGAGTTAATTGTATCCCATGATTTTTGATGTAAATATGGTAGCAGTTATATTAGCCATATTAGAATAGCTTGATTATATGAATAGATTACTGAGCTATAGAAGCATAATCATCAAATTAGAGATATGTATTTGTGTATATATTGCCTGTTTCTGAATCAAAGCACAACCAAATTATTTCCATCTTCTCTTTTCATTTTACACTCTTCATATAGCAGCAAACTTTGTATTTCATTAGAGAAGCAAGCTCCTAAAGATTGATTGTCACATTGCGAAGTAAACACTTCAAGCAGACATCATGAAACAGTTTCATCAAAGGATTAAATAACAAACTACTTCATCAAATAATTTCTTCCTCAACCATTTAACATGTTATTATCCAAGTTGGGTTGATTGATATTTACTGACCTCCAACTTAAGGAGCGATATTACAATATACTTAGTTCTATCTTTAATAGTTTCAACACACATTCATTTAAACATGCCTATGACCGCAAATTATTGTATTTTATATTATCTGGTCATTATTATAAGCAACAAACCACTTTTTAGATTTATTGAAAAGATTCTTTAAAAAAAAAAAGATTTATTGAAAAGATGATCATTCTAGTCAATATTATAGACCAAATACATGCTCCCTCCAATCACTATTATAAGCAAAAGTTGACTTTTTAGGTTCATTCAGTAAATGATGTATGTGGTCTATATATAGTTCACATACATCATTGTGCTCTTGATTTTCGGATATCAAACCATTGATTGGTTTTGAATCGTCAATCTTTGAACTTTCTACTTTTATTCTTGGGAAGGGAAAAAGAAAAAAAAACCCTTGAGAGATTAAAGGTCTGGGGGTTGGTTTCGCAAAGGGAAGATTTTACGCACGCTAAACGACTACGGTATTCTGTAGGAACCTCTTGCCTAATTTATCCTGTGCTAAGTTATTCGCTTATTTTAGAAAATAGTTGCTTGAATGTCTAAGTGAAAAAATGGACGGAGAAGAAGTATGTTTTTGTTATTTTTTATTTGATTTGGAAGGATTGGGTCCTTTGCCTACATACCCACAAGTGGGATCAAAACCAATGTAGTTCACTCAAAAATTTATTTGGTGGGTTGGATTGATTTTAAACTTTTTGAAAAAGGCTTTTAGAAGGGATGAGAGACCTCAAAGGTATAGAAGAATAAAAGAAGTGAGGTTGTTTGATTTTAATTAAAAGAAATCCAAGTCTAAATGGATATTAAAGTTGCTTAAAAATTTGATTAAGAAAATAAAAGGAAAATAAACTCTTGGGTTAAAATCCAAGGTTTCTTGAGAAAATATTTTTTGAAGTTTGATATATTTGATTTTTTTTTTTTTGGATAAAGACCAAGAGGAAGGTTAGGCATCAAGGTGAATTTGAAAAATCCCAACTAGGTTGGCACCCAACAGAAGCACCAATCCTTTACCACCTTCCAATACATATTATTAAAAATAAAGGGAAAAATATGTACAAAAAATAAAGGGATATATTTGATTTTTTTGGAAAACGATTTTTCTAAGTAAACTAAAAAACTAAGCGTTTCGACGTAACGTAAAAGAAAATAAAAATTTGAGAGGAATTATCAAGGATGTTGGATCTCAAGTAAAATTCCATCCTAAAATTACTAGTTGTTTATTTTTAAGGCTCTCAATTTAGTCCAAAAATTTATCCTAATTTGTCACTAATTCATTTGGTCATCTCTCACGGTCATAACATAATGCGGTAAAATAAATTGTGGTGTCGGGACATATTTTATTATATGAGTGTTACATTAAGCCTAAGTACATTCTATGGTCTCAAGAGAAATACAAATGACAAGAACAATAATATGCATGAATTAAATTACATCAAATCCTATTATACACACTAAAAATTAATGACTAAAATAAATGACAAGATATAAAATATGCATGAGTTAAATCTAACTAATAGTGCAATTATAAAATAAAATCAATAAAGAACAGTAGATAACAATTAAAACAAATCACAATATTTTTTGTAAACTTTTTAGAGAAAAAAAGTTTATGTAAAAGAGGTGCAGAATGTAAAAACAGTGGTGCAATTAGTAAAAAAGTAGTGAAAAATTAAAAGAAATTGGGCTTAGTAAAAAAAATTGGGTTCAGGTTGGATAGATCTGGACCATTGGATGAATCAGAAGGTCCAGATATAACTCCAGGGAGACTCATCACAGCCACTGGAGCAAAGATTCAAAGGTTTAAAAAAGAAGTATACAGTAAAACAATTAAAACTCATTCATAGGATTTAAAATAGATCGCACAGTAGCCATCAGATCTTGGGACTATCCAGATCTGATGGCTCACAACGCGAGGGATCACTGAATTGCAGTATACACGCGTGTATAGGTTTGGACAAAAATATAGTAGTATAAAAAGAAACTTCACCAAAAAAACAACACAACATCATAACACGTCTCTCTCTAAAGTATTTTAGAGAGAGAAGCTCTCTCCTTCACACCTCCACAGCGCCGCCCCAACCTTTCTTCTCCGGCCAATCTCTTCATTCCGGCGCGGTGGCCGGTCACCGGAAAAAAAGAAGCACCGGTTTCAATTTTTTTATAGTTTTAGATATCCTTTTCCTTCCTTAATCCAAATCCGCCTTTAGATTTCAAAGAAAAGCAAACATATGTCCTAGATCTAAAGTTAAAGTTACGAAAATTTTGAAGAAAAGATGAACAAAAAAAAGATGGAATCACTACCTCTGTGAGGCCGATTTGCTTTAGCAAAGAGGAGCCGATTCGGTTTGTGCTTCACCTCCGTTTTTCTTCTCCTTCACGAATTCGCTTCTAATCCACTTGTGTTGTATAGATCTGCGGTTTCCTTATGTTATTATGAGATATGTGACAAATTCGGATTGTTGTTGTATAATGATTATGAGGTGGGGGCCGATTTTTGACTTGTGGGAGTGGAAATTGTTTGATGAACTTATGTTATAGTTTATGATAAGGTTATGAAGATTTTGTGGCGTTCTTGGTGTTCATACTTTTTTTTTTGTGATTTTTGATGATTTTGATCTCAAAAGTTGGAGAGAGAAGGAAGAAAGGTGTTTATAAGTGTGATTGGTAAATTTTTCTGACTGATGTGATTGATTGGACAGGTGCAATAAATGCATATATATAGCTGATAGATTAGGGTTAGGTAGGTTTAAATGGTGTGCTCTGATTGGGTAGATTGGATCACACCAATGAGCATGTGACATGTGGATGAAAGGATAAGAACAAAGGACTTGGACAATTTAAAAAAAGAAATAATATTTGATTAATTAATAAAAACCAAAAATTAATAGAATATAAAAGAAAATGAAAATTATTAAAAAAAGAAATACTATTTAACCAATTAAAAAAAACGAAAATTAATAGTAAAAAAAAAAAGAAAACGAATACCATTTAAAAAAAGAAATATTTTTTTAATTAATTAATAAAAAATCAAAAATGAATAATAAAAAAAAGAAAAAACAAATAATAAAAAGAGATAAAATAAAATAATAAAACACTTAAAACTGTCCCTTCCGGTAACCAAATGAGGTATTTCAAAATACCTCTCTCCCGAAATTTCGTCAGATATGACAAAAAATACTCGACTTTTAAAATACGAATAAAAACTTTTTAACTGTTAAAAAACGAATAATAAAGTTTTAACTATTTAAAATACGAAATAAAAAAACTCTAACTGTTTAAAAATACGAATAAAAGTTTTAACTATTTAAAATACGAACAAAAAGGTTTTAACAGCTTAAAATGTGAACAAAAAGTTTTAACCAATTAAAAAATACGAATAAAAAGGTTTAAAATGCGAACAAAAAGTTTTAACTATTTAAAATACGAATAAAAGGCTTTAAATTGCTTAAAATGCGAACAAAAAGTTTTAACTATTTAAAATACGAATAAAAAGGTTTAAACTGCTTAAAATACGAACACAAATTATAACCGGTCTAAATTTGGGGTATGACAGATGCCCCTATTTAAGTTTCTCCGTCACGGGGATTTAAAAGAAAACTTTAAATCAACGGGTCGAAGAGACTTAAATATTAAGTACACCAATTTTGACCAATTGAAATGCTAATGATGCAATGCTTATGAACATAATGATATGAATGTCTGTGATGCAATTGTGAATGCAAGGACGACAAGGATACACTAACTAGGGAACAAACTGGTATGTATCACTGGGGAGGAAAAGTTGTCTATTACCTTTAAATTGGTAAAGACGACATTACAAGAAATAAACACATGTCTATTACCTTTAAATTAGTAAAGACGACATTACAAGAAAGATAAATACATGTCTATTACCTTTAAATTGGTAAAGGCAACATTGCAAGAAAGATAAATACATGTCTATTACCTTTAAATTGGTAATGACGACATTACAAGAAAGATAAATACATGTCTATTACGTTTAAATTGGTAAAGACGACATTACAAGAAAGATAAATACATGTCTATTACCTTTAAATTGGTAAAGACGACATTACAAGAAAGATAAACACATGTCTATTACCTTTAAATTGGTAAAGACGACATTACAAGAAAGATAAATACACATGTCTATTACCTTTAAATTGGTAAAGACGACATTACACGAAAGATAAATACATGTCTATTACCTTTAAATTGGTAAAGACGACATTACAAGAAATAAAAACATGTTTATTACCTTTAAAATGGTAAAGACGACATGGATAGAATTTTAACAAAGGACACTTTTGAACAGTCATTGGGGAGATTGAAAAGACATTGGTAAAATGATTATTTGGTGGTACCTACCACTTAAAACAAACTTGATTGGTTAATACCTCTGAATCAGACATATTGGGGATGACACTTTTATGAGATACGGTTGACGTAAGACACCAAGCGGTAAATGCAATCATGTATAAATGGTATTTGTATGCATGTTATGTATGTATTAATGAATGAATATGTATGAGACTCATATGACAGTATGACAGTATGACTGTTGAGACAAGATTGGGCAGGTTAAAAAGGAAGTCGCCCGACATCACAGTACAAGCACTCAATTATCTTTAACGGGGATAATACTACTGGAGCTGAGTCAAACATTGTCGGGGTAAATCCCTTCAAACAAGCCGCTAATGGGGTAAAGCCCAATAATTCGAATGTTAGCAGAAGTCGCCATCTCTAAGGGATAAAATCCATCATTCAAACCACAGATAGGAGTCACCATCAATCAAACCACAGGCAGAAGTCGTCATTTCTCGAGATAAAACCCATCAATCGATCATTCTGGCAGAAGTTGCCATTAATCAAACCAATGGCAGAAGTCGCTGTTAATCAAACCACATGCAAAAGATGCCATTAATCAAACCACATGCAGAAGTCGCCATTCATCAAACCACTTGAAAGGATAAAAATCCATCAATCAAACCACTGATAGGAGTCACCATCAATCAAACCACATGCAGAAGACGCCATTTCTCGGGATAAAACCCATCAATCGATCATTCTGGCAGAAGTTGTCATTAATCAAACCATGGCCGAAGTCGCCATTAATCAAACCACATGCAAAAGATGCCATTAATCGAAACATAGGCAGAAGTCACGATTCATCAAACCACTTGAAAGGATAAGAATCCATCAATTAAACCACTTGGAGGGATAGAGGCCATCAAATAAACCACTTGAAGGGATAAAAGGCCATCAATTAAACCATTTGGAGGGGTAACAAACCATTAATCAAACACTGATGGGGATAAGACCAATATGATGTCTCAGTTGATGGTGAAGTAATCATTCTTTGGGGGATAAAGCCCACCAATCATGAGTCTGACAGAAGTCGCCATTTCTAAACTGCATAAGGTGTATTCTTTCATTTGGCCCACTTGAACTGTGATGCCTCTGTCTTTAAAAAAAGAAATAATATTTAATTAATTAATAAAAAACAAAAATTAATAGAATATAAAAGAAAATAAAAATTATTAAAAAAAGAAATACTATTTAACCAATTAAAAAAAAGAAAATTAATAGTAAAGAAAAAGAAAATGAATACTATATAAAAAAACAAATATTTTTTAATTAATTAATAAAAAATCAAAAATGAATAATAAAAAAAAAGAAAAAAGAAAAAAGAAATAATAAAAAGAGATAAAATAAAATAATAAAACACTTAAAACTGTCCCTTCTGGTAACCAAATGAGGTTTTTTAAAATACCTCTCTGCCGAAATTTCGTCTGAAACGACAAAAAATACCCGACTTTTAAAATACGAATAAATACTTTATAACTGTTAAAAAAATGAATAATAACGTTTTAACTATTTAAAATACGAAATAAAAAAAACTCTAACTGTTTAAAAATATGATTAAAAGTTTTAACTATTTAAAATACGAGCAAAAAGATTTTAACGGCTTAAAACACGAACAAAAAGTTTTAACCAATTAAAAAATACGAATAAAAAGGTTTAAACTGTTTAAAATGCGAGCAAAACGTTTTAACTATTTAAAATACGAATAAAAAGCTTTAAACTGCTTAAAATGCAAACAAAAAGTTTTAACTATTTAAAATACGAATAACAAAGTTTAAACTGCTTAAAATACGAACAAAAATTTTAACTGGTCAAAATTTGGGGTATGACAATCATTTATTGAATGAATCTAAAAAATGAACTTTTGCTTATAATAGTGACTGGAGGAAGTATGTAATTCAATAAAATTTAAATTTGATTTTTTTGCTTATAATATTTACATGATAGTGTATACCGGTTATCCCACCTTAGTTAGTGTGTGGATATCGCTTGTATATAAATGAGTTGTAAGCATTTATGATTAATGAAAACATTATACTTTTAATCAATTTTCTTCTTTCATACTCCTTTCGATCATATTTATAAGCAATTTTTGCTTTTCAAATTCATTAAATAAGTGTAAATCTAGACTATATTATATTTCAAATACATTTATTTAATGAATCTTAAAAAGAAAAAGTTGCTCATAAATATGACAAAAAGAATAATATATATCACGTTCATAACCGGCATTAAAGAGTAATCTCTATAATTACTCGTAGAAAATATCGGGTTAAAAAAAAAGGAGATCAACACACACAATCATAGATTGGAAACGCTTTTTTCACGGGAAGGAGTGATCATTTTGAGGATAAGAAGTAGAAAGGGTGACGTTTGGAAAGAGCCTCGAAAAAAGGTTAATGATAGTCCATATGCAGATTTTATTTAGGTGACATTGGTGTTATTAATGCATTTTAGATGACAGAGAATAACAGATGAATGATTAAAATAAATTATTTAGATGAAAAAAATTATTAATTAAAAAAAAGATAAGAAGAATGTCATCAATGTCATGAAGAGTGATGGTCACACAAGTGCTTCTCTGGATAGACGTTGCCCTTGAAATTGCAATCTAACCTGTACAACAAAAGCATGTGAGACCCACTATATGATAGATACGGTACATATTGCAGTTTCAGAATCTTATTTTTAGGACATAAGTACACAAAGAGATAATACAAAGGAGAAAGGAAGTGTACGTTCCATATATATTGACACCAAACCATACCTTTGTTAACTTAAATTGAAAATTTTAGTGGAAGAGGATCAATAATAATGATATAAAACTAGTCCATCATGGTTTTTCTTCCACCCACTTCAAACTTCAAAGATATTTGCACTACGTACTATTTGATCATGTTCACACATTATTAAGAAAACTTCAATTTTAATAGTTACTTTCTAAGTTTATGGAGACAATGAGATATAGATTTGTGGAATACTTTTTCAATAGTTATTATAATCATATGCGATAAAATAGATATTGGCATGGCACTCTCTCCGTTTTTATTGATAAGAAATGATAAAATGGTAAAAATATAATTAAATAAAAGGTAAAATTGAAAGAATGAAGTTGCACAAAAATACAATATCAGTATCATTTTCACTTTATGATTGTTCCATTTTCAATGGGTCAATCCACATCAATATTGGTTCATTTGTTAAACCCAACGGTGGTAGCAGAGCCATGTCTGACATTGTGGTGGAAGCGCGAATTGTTTCTGATGGTAGATCACGGATGCAAAGAATCTCATACTTAAGAGAAAAATGATAGTGTGTCAAGTGTGAGTTAAAGTTCCAAATTAAATTCAAGCACAGTTGTTGAACAACATATAAGTGATATGACTCATGTATCTAATGCATTAAGTTTTATGGTGAATATATGATGTCAATCTCACATGTGTTGTTTCTATCAGTCATATACGTTAATCAAACTCAATGTGGTATCCTCTGGTAATAACAACATTATAATGAAATGTTTTCTTAATTTTTAGATGTTATTTGCATAATTTTTTATCTTAAAATATAGTTTTTGGATGTCATTCTCTTTCATGCGAATTTTTTCATTCACCTCTAATATTTAAAATTTTTCACTTTTAGTCTTCGGTGGTAAGCAGGGGCGGATCTACATCATGTCCATGTATCTGTTGGAACAAAGGGTGTTTCACAAAATCACCTCTTGAGCTTTGATGATAACAAGGTATTAAAAATTATCAACTAGATATGCTAAACATTTGTTCAAGTGTACAAGATCATAATCAAAGCATTATTCATAAAGATTTTGATTGAACAAGTCAAAGAGCAAAGAAATTTTATTTGAAGCTTAGAGCGTCTGAAGAAATGCATCTGAAGATATGCGTCTGAAGAAGAGCTCCTGAAGACACGTCATCAGAAGCAAGGTCATCAGAAGCAAGGTTATCAGAAGCATCTCATCAGAAGCTATTTTACTAGAGTTGACAAAGTACAGTGTACGAAGTGTACGACCACTAACTCTGCACACGCCTCTGCAACCACCATCTCTGCAACTTGTCTCTACATCAAGACAAGAATAACAGTAAAATTGCTGCAGACATTGTTCCGTTTCAAATGGAATGGATTTGAAATTAGTTCTTCATAGGACAATTATCAAATCAGGCAAAGGATCAATGGTGAAGAATCAAAGCTTCAAGCAAGACAAGTTGATGTAACGGCTAATTCTCAACGTCTCTCAAATCCTCTATATATAGGGATAAAGACTTGGAGAACATACATACATATAGAATACAACAAGCAAAAAGGCCAACACTCTCTATGCAAAACGTCGCAAACACATCAACAACTTAGAGAATTCTTACAATAGTTAATATCTTAGAATTCTCAAGTGTCTAGAAAAACAGAGTCTGTTCTGTTTCGTATTGTATTGTGAATACCTCTGATTGTATATCAAGTATTCAAAACCTTATTCAATTCTTTGTAATTGTTAAGATAAG
>Ga0228711_1007537_pt1 | contig 15708 bp, 6 predicted proteins | sample MedpolnodulmetaG_2_FD_177996 | JGI IMG/M metagenome (GOLD analysis project Ga0228711, IMG submission 177996) | Root nodule microbial communities from Medicago polymorpha collected in Santa Monica, California, United States - brown nodules | ecosystem: Host-associated > Plants > Roots > Nodule...
GTGCTTGAGTTATTCATAAATTCTAACATTATTCTTATTTCTTCTTTTGTCTTGTTTTCTCTGAGACCATGAGAGTGAGGATTTGTGATATTAATACAGTAGTTAATATGTGGTTTTATCTTTACTCTTTCCTCTACTGTTGTTATTGGCCTATTGCTTCTACTTTTAACAAATGATACCACTTTTATCTTTACTCTTTCCTCCAGTGTGCACATTCAACAAAAATAAAATGATCCATCAGATTATTTATTTTTCTCAAATACTAGAAACCATATTTAATCCATAGTTTCTTATGCAATGAAAAAAAAAAATTAAAACTTAGATATTCGAGAGTTTATACTGCGTCTGCAATTGTGGTTGCGCAGCGGTTTTTGATGTTGTGAAAATTGCAATAAAATACAGCAAATGTAACCGCAATTGCAGTCATGCTACGGTCTTGGAGACATCAAAAACCTTGACAGCACAGGCACAATTGTGATGGCAGAGTTTCAAACCTAAGGTCTTTAGCTCTCAATGATTGTCATCATTTTGATATATGTTGCCCAACCTTAAATCCAGAACAGGCAATAAATTTTTAGGTTCTGTTATGTAATTTGTTCTGCAGGTAAATGGTGTCAAATTCAATGAGTATTCATCAGTTGTAGTCTCAGCAGGCTATGATCAGTCATTGCGTGCTTGGGACTGCAGGTCCCATAGCACTGAGCCAATTCAGGTTGATTTCATCAACTCATTCCCCTTGTCTCACTTATTTCCTCATCAGTTATTACATGTGATGCACCCAATTTCTCTCTGCTGGCTTATTAATCAGGAGTCGGAAACTTGTAAATGATGTGCAGATTATTGACACATTCGCAGATAGTGTGATGTCTGTTTGTTTAACAAAAACGGAAATTATCGGAGGAAGTGTTGATGGAACTGTTCGAACATTTGATATGCGTATCGGAAGGTTTGTTACTATATTTATACGAAACTTCAAGACTTGTATTTTTCATGATTCACGAATTTATGTTTACTAAGCTTCTCTATTTTGTTCAACAGAGAAATATCCGATAGCTTAGGGCAACCTGTCAACTGTATATCAATGTCAAATGATGGTAACTGCATCCTAGCCGGTTGCTTAGACTCTACTGTGCGTCTTCTTGATAGGTATGTTTACTACATTTGGGGAACATTTACTATGGTTCCATATCCCTGTTAGATTCACTGTCCTTTCTTGTGACAGAACCACAGGGGAACTATTACAAGAATATAAAGGACACACCAATAAGGTTAGTCTACAGATGACTTCTGGTTATAGCATTTCCAAATGTTTCTCATATATAGCATTACTTACCAATTAAGGAAGATTGCAGATGCATGCTCTCAACTATTTAAATGTAACTTTTTTTTTAACAAATGGATGCAACTTGATATTCATTGTCAGTAACATATCTGCATCTATGGAATACTGTTTTTTGATTCCTACAATGACCAGTTCCTGGAGCATGTTTTTCTTCTGTTTTAAGTAACTTCACTATATTCAATTCAAACTTTTTGAATTGAGCATTTTCTGAAATTTTATGGTTTCTATTGAATTATCCTCAGTCTTACAAATTGGATTGCTGCCTTACCAATACGGATGCTCATGTAACTGGTGGCTCTGAGGATGGCTTCGTCTATTTCTGGGATCTTGTAGATGCATCTGTTGTTTCAAAATTCAGAGCTCACACCTCAGTGGTAAAATGTTTTTTTAATAATTTATTCATTCTAGAAAAAAGCTGTGGAAGGATAATACTGAAAGAACGTTACAGAGCTTTCTTGAACTAATACTTTAACACGGATTTTCAATTCCGGGAACATTTTATTTTCAATTCCCTCTTGATGGGGGATAACCGCGGACTTCACAGTATTGACTTGGTTATAAAATCATACTTGTTTTCATCTAAATCAGTATGTAATTGTGTCTGTGAGCATAGCTCAGTTGGCAGGGACATGCATTATTATATGCAAGGGCCGGGTTCGAACCCTGGACACCCCACTTATTCACCTTGAAAAAGGTGAATTCTAGCCACTAGTCTACTTGACCAAAAAAAATAAATTCAGTATATAATTTCTGGCGGAGTGGATGGTGTTTGAGAGCCACTTCTTTTGCATATATCAATTGATATTGAATATGAATTCCAGTATGAAAATAATCCTTTCCACAAACACTTGACAGTTGAGATAGAATGATAATTTAGTTGTAAACAAAGATCTTTCTCTCTTGTGCAACATCTAAGTGCATGTTTGGGTTTAAAGTGAGTTTGACAAAACCATGGTGGCACCTCAATTTTGTTGAAGCTTCAAATATACTTTTGCTAAACTCGGTGGTGTACTGTGAATCAGTCAAGCTAACCATCAATGCAATTAGTAGTTATTACACTTATCATTGATGCAGTTTTTGTCTGCTGCGGGAACTTTGTTATTGCATTAATTAGTCTATCTTACACTTCATTTTATTATTGTAAAAGTTTAGTCTAGACAATGTCATCATTACCTAAAAGAATGAGTTATTTTGTCAGGTAACAAGTGTAAGTTATCATCCCAAGGATAACTGCATGATAACATCATCTGTAGATGGCACTATTCGGGTATGGAAGACATAAAGAACAACATGCAAACAAGTTTCTCTGGTGTTTCTACACGTGCCATACATAGGGCAATACAAATCAGTATGGCGATGATAACATGTTCAATTGCAATTGGTGTTGGCACATACCATGTTACTTGAAGTGTTTAGATAGTATAATATATGTAACATTCTTGGGGAGGTTTGACTTACATGTGCATTTTATTTGGAAGATAGTAAATAATACATGGTTGGGGTCTGTTTATGATGCATGCATGCATCCCTGATTTTCAGTCAAATCATACAACAGTTTTTGTGAACTTGAAAATTTGTGTATTGGGCAATTCACTTTATGTCTGAAGGGAAAATGAGTTATGTGTGTTCTATCGATTATTGCCAATTTTACTCGGTTGATCTCATCCTGAATGTTGATTTTATGTGTTCCCTGTGTCGGTTGTGGGTAACTTTACTAGTGTAGTTGGTGAACAAGTGGCTGAGATTCTGTTATGTAGCTACAAATCTATCTATGGTGGGATCTTTATCCGTGATTTTTGTTTTCCAATGATCTAACACCAGCTCAAATGTTAAAAAAAATAACAGACAGCGATGTTTTGCTGCTATTTATTTGTATTTTATTGGCTAGTTTGGGGAAAACTGTTTTTTTCTTTATAATTGTACTAGCACTTTTTTGGATCTACCATTTTTTTTTTTAGTTCTATGGTGTACAAATGATGTATGTACCCGATAGTCACGAGTTTACAACCCTCTGTTAGACCTTGGGTTTGGATTTAACATCTTATTGGTTGTTTGTTAAATTATTAATACATTTTTTCTGTAAACCTTCATTATAGTCACTTCATTATAGTCAAATGTTAAATTCACTTTATATCCTATAATAGTTGCATAATAGTTCTGATCCAATTATTACTCTAGATTACTCTAGTGAATTTTTAGTGATTAGATAATCATTAGTCTCTTCAGATTAACATTTGAGAATGGATTGACCGACTCAAAATAAAGAATTTAGTTAATTTGAGAATGAAATTGTATTGTATAGCCTGCAATCTCATGAGTAGAAATCCCTACTCCAATTTCATGGAGTAAAATAGGGACTGTCATTTTTAACTTTAATAATGTTAATGTTGTTATCTTCAACTATGAGTCACCCTTTGTGCTTGGTGTTCATGTTTGAAAAAATTTTAACTCAGTTGTTCAGGCATGCACCTGAAAACGTGAATTGGAAGAGTTAAATTACTTCCATACTATAATGTTGTGGTGCTCTTGTTATGATTAAGTTTCAACTTTCACAAGTTTCGCTGTCATATTTTCTATGCAAGATGGATTCTCCCTCCCGTACATGTGGCTTTCAATTATAACAAAAATAATAATAGTGGTAGTTATAGTCATTATCACCGTCATGATTGCATCTTGTATACATGCTTCTACCAAGTATATTATTGAATAAAAAATACTGTATTTGGGATCATTAAACATGCCAAGCAAATGCTGTTTAAACATCAATTTCTTCTGGTGGAGTTTATTAATCTCATTAACGCAATTAGCTAAATAATATGACTTGCTCACAATTTGTCGATTTGATATTGGCAACTTAAACTACTTAATTTGTTCTATTCATTCATACTCTGATGCTGGGATCATATACATTTTTTATGCAATGAATATAATTTGCGAATCTCCCTGATACATGACTGTTTAGCTAACTAATTACTCTTCAGTAACAAACTAAATATTTGCCTATTTCAGTTGGTTAAACCAAGAATCAGTTGGTTTAATTTCAGTTACATCTTTAGTTTGGTTGAATCAAAGTTGAACCGAATCAACTTTTCAGTTAACCTTGGTTCATTTTTAATATGTTTTTATTTATTTTTTACTTTTTTATTTTTTATTTATCATTCATTTTGACTATGGTTTAATTAATTGAATTAAATCAATAATGTCCCATACCTCTCCCCATCAAAAAATGTCCCATAAGTCTCAATGGTTCGATCATTGGTCCTATTTATTGTTATTGTTGTTGTTGTTAATTTGTAAAAATGAAATAAGAGCTTTCAGATCCTCATAAACACTAGAAACTATTTATGACGTTATAAAATGCATGAAGGATCTTTATTTTAAAGCATATTATACTTCCCTTAACTAGTCAACGTAGATAAAATTATTGATTGATGTACATGTTACACCAAATAATCGTTCTTATGTATTGAAATACAGTGAAATATAGTAGGTAGTGTGTCAAATTATATATTTCAATAACCAGGTGTAAAGAAAGACTTGTATCTTATTGTTAAAAAAAGAGACCTGCATCTTATTATCAAAAATAAAAAAGATTTGTATCTAGTGTTGTCCAACTATAATAATGAAAACGCCTTTACTTGTTGTGGTGTATAAACTTAGTATTTTTTTATTTATTTATTAAAAGCAACCCAAAAGAGAAGATATTCTATAAAACAAAAAAAAAGGTCATAGAAGTGAGAGAGTAGCACCAACCAAGCCACCGACAGTTTTGAGAGGTAACAAAAGAACCATATATTTGATTTGACTGGTCCCATGCATATATAATAATGGAACAAAAATTAATAAAAAAGAAAAGAATATTGAAATTGAAATTGACAAGCCTCAGGTTTGTGTCTTGAATGAGTAGCTAAGAGGGTTGCAGTTGCAGGAAAGAAAGCAATGATCTTATGGCATTAATGTAAAATTCGTACTAAAAAGAAGAGAAAAAAAGGAAGTGGTTGAAGTGTAATTGAAGCCTGGGTTTATGCTGTATAGTGTGCTAGGTTGGAGTCATATTTGATGCTATTGCTACATATAGTAACGTATCAAATATTAGTGCCCCACATTGGCACATTGTGACCCAAATTTTTCTCTTTTAGTCTTTTAGATTTGGCAAGGTTAGTGTCCCTTCGTTTTTTTTATCAATAGCAAGGCAAGGTTAGCGACTTAGAGCATATTTGATGCATGTTCTTACTATGATAATAATAGTAACAACAAAAAAAACAACAATGAGTTTTTATGTTTTTTTGTGTGTGACTAAGCAATTATAGGATTAATGAATTTCAGTTAGTGATGAATTATTCAAAAAATAACTCATTCAAATCAAAGTACAATTATTGATCAAAATTTATTTAATTTTTGATCAAACTTCAAAGGGCCTTAATTTTCTCTAAAAATTGAAGTGTTAAAAACAAAAATATATTATCTTAAGTAACAAGAGATACTTTAGAAATTAGAAGTGTTAGAGCATCGTGTGGTTCACAGTTCACTCACTTTCCACCCAACACAAACGAACATATTGCCAACTGTTGCCTCTTGTTCTTGATGGGTCCCACTATAAAATTATGATATTTAAGACTTGCTTGGTTGTCTTTAGCCCCACCACCCTTCACATGTTTTTTAACGTGGCATGTTGTTATTACAGCTTAAGGAAATACCATGGACTGACCCAATTATTAGCTTTGTAACTATACGCTTAACTTGGCACTTTCCACAAATAATGTATATCTTATTATTCTGATGGTTATAAAATGAAAACTAATGCCAAATGTGGCAAGTGAGAATGTAACACTGAACTATCAACTTAACTGTTACTTACTCGTCTTCTAAATACTATAACATTTGGTAACTGATAGTACATATAGTTATCTTCAAAATTTATCTTTTAAAAGATAGTAGAATTAGTTTATCTTTATTGTAAAACAATTAATGAGTTGAAAAGGTATGTAAAACAATTAAAAAGGTATGTAAAACAATTGAGAGTGTTTCGATGAAAAAACGATTAATGGGTTGAAAATTTGAAGTAAATCCTATAGAGAGAAGTAGTGAATGTTTTTTCTTTGCACCAGTCTCTCAAGAGAAGTTGTGTTAAAACTTAAAAATGACATGTATACTACGTCTATTTTTACCCGTAGAAATATGTGTAATTGAGGAGGCTCAGTTGTATATACTTTTGTAACAGAATGTGAGTAGTTTACAAGTCCACCTTCAACTAACAAATGCTGAAATTAACAGATAGGACATTGTGATTCGGGTTCAAACTCGTAATTTCTTATTTGTGTGTGTGGGTTTTTAAGTGATTAACATTTGAATTTTTAGATCATTTTACTTGTGTTTTGTTATGGATGAAATTAACATATATGTATTTTTTGGAGAATGATGGGTTCTGACCAAGAAGGTGGAGGAACAATGAGAGAGTTCTCGAGAATGAAGAATATGAAGGATCAACAAATCTTCTAAGGGGGTTCACTGCCTTGTTTGATTTAAATTAAGTACAAAATAAAATTGTTTTGCAAATAAAAAAATTAAATTGTGCCCGTATATCCCTGAAGTACGAGTAAGCTAAGGAGTTGAAGCCAAGGTTTGGATTTTTTGAGTTTCGTAGGATTTCTACACTTCATTCCCCATTTCTATATTTTATTGTATATATGATCAATATTGGTCCACTACAAACACCATTTTAATTTACGCACACAAAATAATATGATCTGATCTATTATTCACCTTAAGAGCAGTTGTTGTCATAGTCATTTCACATTTTATATCTTTTTATAAATATTAAATTTCACAAATCTAATCAATATTTTTATATTTTCTTAATCATGTCCTCAAATTAAATAAATCAAATGTTCGTGGTTATATAATTTTAAAGTTAATGTTTACTTTTTACTTATATTTTTAACTTTACAATATATGTCAGATTAAATTTATTTGTTGGAGTATCAAATAATTTTGAAATTTCATAAGAATTATAGGCTTATCATGTCTTGCAGAAAATTTAGTTTGACAAAGCAACATGTTAAATTTAATTTTTGATGTTATTCAATAATAATCCTTCTGAAGTGAATTCTTTACTCATAAACTTAATTCAACCACGATATTGGATGAAAGTGGTTAAAATGCTTACCATATGAAGGGACGAGCTAGTTGGGATTGGAGTTTGGTCCCTAGCAATGAACTAATTCAGAGTTATATTTTATCTATCCTGGTTGAATATAATATAGTCAATGAGTTTCTTTCTTCAGGGTCCTCTGGATGAAATCAAATTTTAGTTTCAGTTTTCAGTTTTTGTTTTTTTGAGCTAAGTCGGCCCTCTCACCATAAATTCAATATTCACCCAATATAAAAAAAAAATTAAAACATAAAAAACAAATTAAACAAGACAACAACAATATTAAGTATAAAAAATATCAATTTTGACAGCAACAAATGTCATATTTAAAGAAAATAAATATTTTTTACATCACATCATGACTTTGTCTCTTCTTCGGTTTCTACTTTGTCGTTTTTTTTTTTAACTCTCATTAAATTCAACAATCATTTAAACCATTGTTGACCTACAAAGATGTAGTATTGCCACTCATGGGATACCTGAATCCTACGAAGGTTAAGATCATGACATAGAAATCCCTTTTGATGAGGAGAGTATCTGAGAAATGCAAATTCAACAAATTGTCCAACGAGCTTGGTGCGCTGTTGTAAAGGAAGATGGACATAACACACACAACCGAAGATGCAAAGAGTAGCAATTTGGTGGGTGACCACATAACCGAGTGAAAAGGGATTCACCACCTATTGATGGAGATGGCATTCTATTTATAAGATGGATTACGGTGGAAAGGGTTTCACATCAAAATCGTGGAGGCGCACGAGACTCAAACAAAAGAGTGTGAACAAGGGTGCGAACAACATCAAGCAAATGGCGGTTTTTCTTTTCGCTACCCTATTTTGTCATGGAGTTGAGGGCATGACCTTTGAGATATACTCATCTGATCCTATTTATAAGAGAAAGATAGGTCAACAAAAATTGATGTATTTGGACTGAATTCTTAACCAGATACATCAACTTTTGTTGACCCAAATTTCTCTTACAAATAGGACCGGGGGGGAGTAATATCGTTAGATTGTAAAAATTCTTGAAATGAGTGTGGCATGCAAATCATCAAACAACTATTAAGACAACTACCTTGACAATGTTCATTGTTTCTTTGATATGTGAATTACACTGTTTCCATTGAAACCCACAGTTTTTTTTTAAAAAAAATATTTTATTTTATTTAAGGATTTTTTTTTTGGTCCTTGTAAACATTCAAACGTTTTGTTTTAGTTCCATTAAAAAAAAAATCTTCGACTTTTAATGTCCCAAAAAAATTCATCCAGACTTTTGGTTTTTACTATTAAGTCAAATCATACAATTAGCCTTTTGAATCAACTTCCGCATTAATGTTAAGAATATTATAAAAAAAATCCTTTAAAAAAATATTAAATTTAAAGCACCAAAAACATAAAAATTCACATTTAATTAATGTTTTGTCAAAATATTCTATTTTTTTAGAGAGATTCTTATAATGTTTTAAACATGAAATCAAAATTTTGAATGATACACCTGAGATGACTTAAAAACAGTGACAAAAAATGGCGTTGGAAATTTTTTATGAGGACTAAAAGTTAAAAGATGTAATAATTATAGAGACCAAAAACATATTTAAACCATATTTTAAAATGTAAAACGATTCAAATATTACTTAAAAACTAATAAGTTTTTTTTCCTGGAAAAAAAAGCTTATTAGTTTTGTAATAATTTTAGGAGTGAATACTCTTTTTAGTCCTTGATAAAATTCGTAAGACCTAATTTAGTCACTTGAAGAAAAAAAAAAGTTGTAGTGCATGAGAAAAATAAACCACGACAAGTCAGTACTTCGCTTCTTTACAATTGTTTGATTGATCAAGTAAATGGAAGTGAACAACTATATAGTAGTTTGTACTTTGTTATAAGAAAAATTGAAAGAGTTCCCGCGAGCTTAATTCACTTGGTTAGGGATGATGCATATTTATGTAGGGGTCGGGTTCGAATTCCAGACACCTCATTTATTCACCTTTAAATTGAATTTCTCTAACCGTTAGGCTATTTGACCAAAAAAAAAAATTGAAGAAAAAAAAATCATGATAGATAAGAAATGTGTATGTTTATAAAACGAGTTATATAAAAACACAATGTGTTGCATTAGCTTTGCATGTGATTCACGAGAATTATTATTTTTATAGAACCACACACCTTTTATACATTTAAATGTTTTACCCGTCAATTTTTTTTTAAATGTTTTAATTAATATCAATTTTATATTTTTTAAGGGAATTAATTAAATTAAATTTAAAGTTGTCTTGGTTTATTTTTCTCATGGACTAAAGGTTGTTTTTATTTTTCTTATGGACTAAATTAGGTCTTGTGAATTTTATTTGAGACTAAGATGGATTTGTATTCTATTATTAAATTAAAAAAAACTTTAATTGTTTTGAAATATATTTTATAATTTGTATTGATTTTAATTAAATACTTGTGTTATTTTATATATAACACTTATTTTAGTTTTTTTTATTACATCAAGTTTTTGTTTAAGGATATTTACGTTGGTGGCAGAGCCACTCTTGGGTTCGAGTGGGACGCCACGGTCCACTCTACAAAAAAAAATATGGGGAAAATTATTAAAATATATTTATATTTTTTGAAATAAAATTATATTGTAGTCCATTCTCTTCACCATCCTATATGCGTTACTATCATATTTTTAAATCACTCGAAATATATAGACAATTATTTTGAATTTTAAAGATGTGTAATTTAATTTTTAAGATGTAATTTTCACACTTATTTTTCAAGATTATTTAGTTTGCAACTGTTTGAGTGATTTGGAGTGAGAGGAACAACCGAATATTTCAAAACATGGTTTCCACTCCCTTTACTCTCATTGAAAAAGTAAAGATCAACTCATTCTTATGGTTGAAATCAAAACAGACGGCTTTTGCCTGTGTTACCATGACTAGTGGCGACACCCCATTCTTTGCATGGTGTTCTTATGTAATTTATATCTTCAGCCTTTGGTTGGTGCTTAACTGTGGCACCTTGACTTTGTAGATATTTTTTGGGCTGCCTCCTTTGCACACCTTGTGCGGGTGGTTTCACTGTATGGTTATATTTCTCATTTTGATCTGTTAAAAAAAAACATAAATTTTGAGTCAATATATTATAGTTTATTTTTGTGGTCCACGTAAACTTTTTTTCTCACTCTGTCATTAATTTATGTCGTCTTTTTCTTTTGACACAAAACAAACGACATTCATTCATTCAAATTGATAGAGTACATCGGTGCAATACAAATTCGCTAAAAACAAAAAGGATAAATCTGTGAACAAACTCATATCATCCATGTTAATAGCATAAAACGGAAAAGTACATAAGCCTACAAATATGACTATATTAAAATCTCCGGAATAGTCATGCCTCCTGGCCTGCAACGTTGATGACGCCAAAGTCATTGGTTGGATCTGCACTGGATCGGAGCTGATCTGACAATCTGAACTGAACAAACACTTGAATAAGAGGGAAAAGACAAACAACGCCGCACAAAGATGACAAACAAAACAACGTCGCACTAAGACGACGAAATCACGAAAGAAAAACCTAATTTGATGTGAAAATCACTTATTTAAATAAAATGGAAGGAGAAAACGATGTGAAGGGTGATTTGGGGTCAAAAGTTGACCATAAACCACCCCTCTTTGGTAGATGAAGAAGAGGAAATTGTGATTTTAGCTGACAACTCACAAAAGAGGGAGGGGAGAGAGAGAATAATTGATTCCGGGTTATGTCGTCTTATTAAAACACATATTTCAATTTCTATCGTAATTTTCTTTCATTTTCTCTCATACCAAACTTAATAGTATCTCCTTTTTCCCTTTTACTTCTTTTTTTTTCCTCTGTCTTTCTTTTATCATCAAACAAAATGTAAAGACAGGAAAAGTTATCTACTCCCATTTTTCTTCTTCAAGGATTAAAAATCATTTCTATTTTTCTTAGAAACGGGTTTTACGAATTTTTTTCTTGGACTAAAATGAATTCACTCTTAATTTTTTTTTGAGGGGATCGCTCTTAGGGTGTTTTTGTATTGAGGGTTTAGGAGGGGAGTGTTTATTTTTCATTTTTAAATTATAAACTATATAACGTGTTTTCCCAAAATAAATTAAGTTTGATTGAAGTGTTATATGATCATTTATCATGTTAATATGTTAACTTTTTAAAAAATATTTCATAGCATCCACAGTTTAAAAATGAAAATTAAACTCTCCCCTCCCAAACCTTCCATCCAAACACACCCTTAATTTATCACTGATCAATCAAATAAAAGTGTATAATAGTACCCACTTATGGCGCAACTAGGAAGGTGTAATCATACCCAAATCACGATCACACTTTTATTTTATTTTATTTTTGGACAAAAAAAAAATCACGATCATACTTGTTTTTACGTGACATTAACATACTTTCCCAAATTGATTTTTTGAGGGAACTTTCACAAATTGATGAAAACGACTTTTTTTTAGTTTAGTTGTTCACTAAAAATCACCACCGACAGCGGGTGCTGCACATGTGGCACAAAAAGTCATAAGCACTGTTCTGAATTCTACTTATATGGTTTATCTTTCTTTTTCTTAAGTCAAGAGGAGAATTAAATTAAATAAAAAGAAATGGATATGAAGACCGGGAACATTAGATCTGACGTAGATACAACCTAAATGGGGTTAGAACATTATAAATCAGACTAAGTAATCAACTTTAATCTATTTTAACAAAAAAATTATTAATCACGATCGTAATCAAATGAACCTACATACGAGTGTGAATTCATATTACAAAAATATATGAAAAGTGAATACCTCTTAGGAACGTTGAGGGTTTAATTTCAAAGAATGAATCGACCACCACCACGGCATCGAAATCTAAGTGCCAACAGCTCCCTGAACAAAAACAACAAGCACAAGTACCAGCGAGTAGGCATACAAGATGATTCAAACCTACAAATCTCAACAGATTTGGAAACATCAAAGAGTCGAATAAGTCATACCGCCAAACATAATCAGTTTCAAAGAGACGTGTAAGAACTCGGATCAAGGGGTGAGTCAAATACGTTAATAACCAAACCCTTTCAAATTTTTGAGTCACAAACCCGCAACCACTACAAAATAAGTACAAGTCTAAATCACCTAATGTCATATCGAACAATATCGTCGTCAGAGACCCACAAATTTTGTAGAATATTACATAAGACAACTAAGATTTATAATTTTTTTTATTGAAAACAACACTTTATAATACTATTTATCATAAAATTATGTATTTAATATAAGCACAGGATTTAAGATGAATTTACTTTTCTGAAGTGCTGTCTCATACTCCCTCTGGTCGCTGTTAAAAATAAAAAAGCTATTGATGTATCTGATTTATATTGATTATTCAATAAACATAATTTTTTTTTTTTTTTGCAAAAATGATCAGATAAAGTATATGATATTTGCATATGATAGATAAACTTTAATATTAAAATATTATTCTAATATTATCATAAAAGTTGGAATCATATACAACTAACATCTATATAAGAAATTACGAGTCATATTACCTTATGAAATATATATACGTGTATATATGATTACGAAAGTTTCATCGTTTATTTTGTTTGAAATGTAAGTAAATTACTGTTACGTGAAATTGTATTGAAAAGAGACATTTTGAAAGGAATAAAAGACAAAATTTAAATATATATTATAGTGTTTCACAAATAGAGTTCATATGGTAAAATATTGAAAAATATTTGCGTTGTTGAGGTTGAGTTTTTTTTCCGACAAAATGTTGAGGTTGAGTTAGAATATGTAACTCTTCATTTCTCAATACTTAGTGTGTATACACAATAATATATACGCATGGAAGTGTATAATATCAATTTATATATATTTTTTTTTAATTGAGTGATCTTTTAAATATATGTTTTTTTAATTGAGTGTATCTTTTTAAGCATGTATAATCTACAATTAAACGGTAAATCGTGGGTCTCAACTTTTATCATACATTTCTCAAATTAGCATGTGTTGATTGATAGCATATACTACAAGCCATTTTTCTCTTTCTTTATGTCTAGTGGCTTGGAGTGAAGTTTATTCTCGCCCGACACACCAGCATTTTTTTTTTATTTCTCTAATGCTTTGTGTTAAATGGAATTAAAAGGTAACATGTTCTCTTTGCCGTGACGGTATAAACTATTGGCATGGTTCATTTTTATTAGTTTTCCAGCATTCTATGATTTTCTGTATTTTATATATATGATATGATTTATTTATCACCGGTCAATGATTTATATTTTAGATGTTTGTCGTATACCAGTATACTGATCATCTCAAACATGTAGTACTATACATATTAGTAGTAATTTTTTTTTACTGATTTGGTGACATAAGCAATAAGAAAATGAAGCAAGATCCATATCTTATTTACATAGAATTAGTAAAAAATTGACAATAAAATTGATTCGTGATGAGTTTGGACTATATTATAAGCACAACTTTCTTTTCTTACAAATTTTGAAAATGCGTAGTTGATGCATTGTTTTTTTGTTACAAAAGAGGGCTAAAGTTCAGAGAGAAATAAAACTAAGAAATTAAACGGACGTTCCTAGGCATGCAAGTCCTGGAAAAATCATCAAACAAAAGACTCTGAAGCTCACTAGGGGGATTCTCCAGAATATGAAAACCTAGAGAATCCATCGAAATGCTGAAATTAGCAAGCCAATCTGCACTTTTGTTGCCTTCATGCCAAGTATGGGTAATTTTGACAGTCCAACTCAAACTTAAAAGTTGTCGAATACGCTTGACCAAGGTAGGAGTCGTTCCACCAAAGAAACACTGCCATTGTTATTTATACTATTGCAAAGAAAAAAATATAAATCGTATAAATGAGACTAACATTATTAAAATTCACCCAAAAAAATTTAAATTCACCAAAAGAAACACTGCCATTATTTAATCGGAGTACATCCGATGCAACCTTGATCTTGTTCTACAGTTGCATTGTTGTTTGGGTTAACGGTCCTCGCTAATTTTTTTACCTTACCGTAGTTTTTTTTGTTGACATGATGAATAAGTATAAGTTAATCAGAAACATAAATAAATAAAGGTTTGCTAATTGTTTCCGGAACATTGGCTAAGGAATCTAGTAATAGATTATTTATTTTGAATAAAAACTTAGACACACGTACATAAATAAGAAAATTAAATGATAAATGTAAAATGGTTCTTGAATGACATTTCCCGTAGAGATTTTGGAACAGGAGAAGGGAAATAATAAAATAATTAAATTAAGGACAACTTGCACTTCTTGCATCGCAATGGCTTCAGAGTATGTTTAACATCAAAGTGGCTATGCTGAATCATGGTGGGTCGTCGTGATTTAGACATACTTACTGTGATATCAAACATAGACTCGTCTTCTTTTCCCTCTGCCACAAATTTAGTAATTTGTGTTCATGTAAATGTTGGTAGCACAAAAAGAAGATTCATGTTTATATCTCTTTGTAGCCAGGTGTAGCGGTGGGTAAGAGAGAGGTAGTAGGGGAAATTCAGAGGTGTGAATAGGTTTGGTCTAATTAAACTTTGCAAAGGTTAAGTCTAGACTATCAAAAACGTCAATGTCTAAGTCTCGCATACGGTCTCTCATAGAGTTATTTTTTATGTCCGAGTTTGACCTTTTGAAACTGTGATATGATATGCTCACATCTTTAAAAACTTATTTCATATGGATGTCTTTAAATTAGCAATATTATCTAAGTTTAAATAGACTATTAAACTAATAGATTGATGAGATCATACTCCCTTTTAATTTTTAATATAAATTTTGAGGGGATTTGACTGTATTTTATATCATATTTTAATTCTTTTTCTTAAGAAGCTAAATTAGCCCACCTAAATTGACACTAGAGAGATTTGAACCTGAGACCTCAAGGAGGAGCACACTCTTAGGTCCCAAGCCAATGCCACGAGGCCAACTCAAGTGGGCTATATCATATTTTAATTTTAGTTTATAATAAAATAATACATTTAAATTTGCAAAAAATCAATGTGTACTGATAAGCTTAAATTACCGAAAAAGTTAATAAAATTATAATTTAATTCAAAGTACAAAATGTATTAGTAATAAATAATAGTGTTTGTTTTTACTTGAGTATGTCAACTTAATAGCCCGACGTTTTTTTTTTTTTTTTTTTTATGTTTTTTGGTTTTTT
>Ga0228711_1007539_pt1 | contig 15707 bp, 14 predicted proteins | sample MedpolnodulmetaG_2_FD_177996 | JGI IMG/M metagenome (GOLD analysis project Ga0228711, IMG submission 177996) | Root nodule microbial communities from Medicago polymorpha collected in Santa Monica, California, United States - brown nodules | ecosystem: Host-associated > Plants > Roots > Nodule...
GTTCTTGGCTCACCAACCAAACCCCAAAGCTTCAATGCATCCTTATAGTTGTTCCTTGCTTGTGAAATTGCTAGCATCCATGCTTGAATCATCAATTACATGCACTTGGACTTGTTTGCTTGAAGAGGGAAGGAGGAGAGAGTTCTTGAACTTCCAAAGTTTAGAGAGAGAAAGTTCTAACACAAATGAGTAGTTTTGGCTCCAACATACTTATATACTCCCTCGGTGCAATTACCAAAATGCCTTTCGTCTTTAACGTGTTTACACCGACACTGCTGATTAACTCGTGTTCAACTGGCACTGCGTCGTAAAACATTCTTCACCGTAGTGAGTCTCATGAACATTGTTCACTGACGCACCTTCGACTGATATAACTCTGATGCTGACGAGCGGGATATTACAAAGTATTAGTGCAACGTTAAGTTGAATATTGTTAGGTGCAGAACAAAGATCATGGCCAAGGATGCAATTACTTTTTTGGGTCATTTAAGTTGGAAAAAGGCTCATGTTTTTGGGCACTCAATGGGCTACTAACAAGTGGACTTGCATACATAATAAGTATAATTTGTTGGTACTGATTTTAGGTGATCCTTTAGGACAAATATAGTTGAGAATTTATCTTTCTATGGCTTTGAGTTAGAATTTTGTAGTACTAAAATCTTCTTGGTACGTTATTTGCAGATTTTTAAAGAATATTGACGGTTGTTGATTTCTAAGTATTTCTCAAGACAGTTATCTGGGAGAAGATGTATGCTAGTTTTATCTCTTCCATGCATCTTCTTATCACCGTATTACTTTCTAATTTAAATTTCCATATGCAGGAATCACTTTCTTTCTTAGTTTTTGTGTGCAATGTCTACGGGTAAAATTATTGTAAGAATTGGGTCATATCTTAAGAATTGACGCTGAGCTTGTTAATGCAACAAATCAAAATTCTTGGTTCAAGCTATTAGCCAGGTGTGTATACAGATCTTCATTAGGAAGGTGTCATTGTTTTTCATAATGCTACCTTGACTGGACACTCATGTTATTTCATTATGTTTGTGTTGTGTCAAATAGATATGTTATGGAACCTATGGATGCTTCTGTCAGATATGTTGCTTATATATGTCATAGATATGTTTGTGTCGACTATGTGATGCTTAGCATGTTACCAACAAAAGACAGAATATCTACAGGTGTGTATGTGTATACAACTCTTTATTAGGAAGGTGACATTTTATTTCATGATTCAAGTCGAGTCACTCATGTTATTTCATTTTGCTTGTGTCAGATATGTTTTACCCTCTCACAATGCAGGAAGCATAATTAGACGTCAATTGCTGGGTGATTAATCGTCATTCTCTTATAAATTAAATTTGTTGTCAGAGATACATCGTGATGATTAGTTGACCAAGACTTAGGCTACTGAATCAGGCCTCTTCTGTTTTCACTTGTGTGTTTACGCTATGTTCTTTTGAAAGTATACTTGTGAGGGTTATAAATTAAATTTTGTATTTGTTAGCTTTTTAGCTTCCTTTTTGGCATTAAAATATCATTTTGTTTCATATTTCTAATATAAATAAAAGAAAAGAACATGGTCTCAAGATGATTTTGTAAGCAGTATTAATAAAGCATAATTTTTTTTTAAAAGAAAGTGTAGATTTCACATCGGTGGATAGAAGACTGATGATAAATATAATTATTTAACTTCAGTGTCTATCGTAAAACTGATGTGAAAACCCTAATTTTAAACTTTAAAAAGAATGTATCACATCATTGGGGAAAAAGCCTGATGTTGAAATATTGCTATCACATCAGTTCGTACCTGATGTGAAATGACATGCACATTCCACATCATATCACCTTACATCGGTTGCCACCTGATGTGAAAAGTAGTTTCCAACTGATGTGAAAGCTTATTTCTGTAGTAGTGAAGGTTTACCTGGGATATGAAATTGGTTTTGAAACATGTTAAAAATGAGACGAACTTTGAGTTTTTGAGAAAATAAATGAATCTTGTGAAACAAAAATGGTATGATTGATTACCCTAGATGTTAGATGATATTTAGGAAAAGTTTTAATGATATGTAAGGACATGGAATCCTAATTTGTTGATAAAATTGAAAATAGACGATTTTTAGGATAATAGACGAACTTTGCCAAAATCGGGTTTTATGATTCCATAACTTGTAATTGGATTGTATTCATGATAATATGATGAAATGAGAATCAATCAATGTTGGATTGGTGTTTAATATGTGGGTGATTATGATTGGTGAATTGTTATATATTTGAGAATGATGTGAAACGATGTTTGTTTCCTTGTGGTGATGAATCTTGATGATGAATTTGGTGATTACTCTTTGTTGATTATGACTTGTTGAACAATGTGGATGTAAATACTTGATAATGCAAATGGTGGTGATTTAATGAATTTATTATACGATGGTGAATATTTTATAATATAGTTTGGTGATATGTGCATTGTCGAGTCTTTCCTTGAAGTCCATGCATTTCATAGTCATGTTGAGTCTTATGAAGAATGTAAATGTAGGTGTACTTTTACATTCCTTTGGTGAAATAACGTATTGGAGGTGTACTTTATGTTTGGTGTGGATTTATACGACAAATTTTCTCTATATGATTTCTTGTCACCTTTCAAAAGAGTTATCTTGCAACGCTTCAAAATGCAAGATTTTAAGCCAATCTATACCCCACTTATTGTGAATTTTAAATTATCCTCAGGTATGAGTCCTAGCAATTAAGAAGAGAGGATGAAAATGTCTAGAGTACTGTATACATCAGCGGTTGGAAGCCTTATGTATGCCATGATATCTACAAGACCAGACATTGCATAAGCAGAGGGAGTGGTTAGTCGGTTTATGGCGGATTCGGTAAACAACATTGGGATGATGTTGAAAGGACATGAGGTACATTAAAGGAACCTCAGGTGTTGCAATATTTTTGGAGGATCAGAGTTAACTGTCAAAGGTTATATTGATTCAAATTTTGCAGTTGATCATGATAATAGAAAATCTACTACTGGGTATGTTTTCACGCTTCCAAGAGGAGCAGTAAGTTGGTTATCCAAGTTACAAACTATTGTAGCTCTGTCAATGTCAAAAGCCGAGTCCATGACAGCTACCTTAGCATGCAGGGAAGCTATTTGGATGCAAAGGTTAATTGAGGAACTTAGGCATAAGCAACAACAAATTATTGTGTATTGTGACAATTAGAATGCCTTGTACATTTCAAGGAATCCAACTTTTCATTCAGGAACGAAACATATAGGCGTTCAATATCATTTTATTCGAGAAGTAGTGAAGGAGGGAAGTGTAGATATGCAGAATACTCACACCAATGATAACCTATTAGATATAATGACAACACCGATTAATGCCGACAAAAGTGGCTTTAAGTGGGATATTGTGAACATAGGAAATTGTTAAGGCCATTTTGATTGACTTTGACATGAAACATGCAATATGAATGTATGAAACGTGGAAAGTTGTACTCTCCTTGTAATTAGAGAGAGGTCATGTAATTTCGTTCACTTAGTGAAAATTCTCTACTCTTGTCCCATGATTTTTCCCTTTATTTGTTGAAGGGTTTCCACGTAAATATTGTGTGTTCAGTTCCTCTTTTCCCATCTCTTATTTTAACTACGTGATAATGTTTCGTTACTCTGGTACCCAACTAGTTGTATTCTCTCTTAATCAATGCATCATTCCAATTCATTTATCACTAGTAATTACGTTCTTTAATTACCAACAAAGCTATGCAAATTACATATCTTCATTCCCTATCCTTTTCAAGTTATAGAAATTGAGGTTAGAACAAATATTGTTCACAACAATAATACAATTAAATGAAAACCTAACAATCTATCGAGGGAAAAAAGTACTTGAAGGCATTCCATTGCTAGAGAATAGGGCAGAACTATCATTATAGTTTCTATCTTGCAGGAAAAATGCAGGTTGTTGTGGAGTTGGTAACTCAATTGAATGACTGCTAAGATAAGAAACAATTGTCAAGATTGAAGGTCTAGCATCCGGGTCATTTTGAACACATAATAGAGCAATCTGAATGCACTTAATGACTTCAGTTTTAGAATAATCTCCTTTAATATTTGGGTCCAATATATTTAAAGATGTTTTATCCATCCACTGTCTCCATACCTGAAACAATATGTCAAATTAAATTTCTCAATTATTACCTTGGTAGATTGTGATATATTTAAGTGCAGAGAATATATACCATTTGGTCTAAGCTATAAGATTATTAGGCAAAACGAGCTTTAAATCCAAAATTGGACCGAAAAGTATGTAAAGTCTAATTAAAGATTATTTCAACTAAGAAGTAACGAAAAGACACTATTGCTATATCATTACACTCACAGAATTCAAGAGGCTATTGACAACATGGTGTGGTTCATATGAACTTATATTCTTCTTTCCTGCTACAATCTCTAAAATCATGACTCCAAAACTATAAACGTCTGATTTTTCGGAAAATTGTCCAAACATTGCATATTCTGGAGACATATAACCACTGGACAAAAAAATTATATTTGATGTTAATTTAACTTAAATGTACCATAATCAATAAGAACCGGAAAAAGATAACAAAGTAATGAACATTTGAAACTTACTATGTTCCAACAATTCTATTTGTACTTCCTTCCTCTTGACTTATTTCGACCATTCGTGCCAAACCAAAATCTGAAATTTTAGGAATCATATTTTCATCTAATAGAATATTACTAGGTTTGAGATCGCGATGTATAACTTTGAGTCGAGAATGCTCATGCAAATAAAGAATTCCTCGAGCAATTCCTCCTATGATGTTAAAGCGTTCAACCCAAGTTAACAACTTTTGCTGATGAGAATCTACAAAGTTGTTCATGAAATAAAATCAAGTCCATATATACAAAAAAAAAACTATATATGTAATGCATGAATCTTAATATTGACAAATAAAGAGTTTTGGGTGAAAAGTGTCATACCAAATAAAAAGTAGTCAAGACTCTTGTTGGAAACATATTCATATATAAGTATTTTCTCATGTCCTTCAAGGCAAAAACCAATAAATGTCACTAAATTTCTGTGTTGAAGCTTGGCTATCAATAGAATTTCATTCTTGAACTCCTCTACACCTTGCTTAGAACTTCTTGAAAGTCTCTTTATAGCTACTTCTCGTCCATCAGAAAGGATACCCTAATCATATATTAAAAAATAAGGATTCATTTACCTTTGAACAATATTTTCAATTTAGTTTATATGTTACATTTGGATGTGTTTCTTTTCAATTACCATAGAGTGAAGATACAATTAATTTACTAGAAAAAAAAAATGCATTTTGAGCAATACTAAAAACAATATTTGGACTTTATAGGAAAATGTTTAGTCTACTTTTAATATTTTTTTTTTAAAAACTTTGGTAATGTTTTATTTATCTTATAGGTGAAAATATAAAAACAAGAAATATCATATATCATATCATATTCATATAATTAGCCTTCTCTTATGTTCTCACCTTGTAAACCTCTCCAAACCCGCCTTTGCCAATGTAATTGTCCTTAGAAAAGTTGTTGGTTGCTGCTTCAATTACCACCCAATCGAATTGCAGTGGCTCTAAAGTGGCACTTTCTTCACCAACTAGATAAAATTTATTTGATTTTGGTTTTTAAAGTTGTTAAAGTTTCTTAGAAATTGTAAGTTCAACAAAACTTTTTTATTCTTCCATAAATAATACTTACAATTTTCTCGAAGAATAGTCCTACGACTCTTTCTTCGCCATCTCTTTATCAAAAAGTAGCCAATAGAGAAGACCATCACCAAAATAATAGTAGGGACAATAATGGATATAATTGTCCTTTTCTCTGCACAAAAGCATTAATATTTATAAATGTCAAGACAAGTTTCTTATAAGAAAAAATCAGTATATTGTACCCCATCTATTTATAAAATTGTTTACCCTTTAAAAAGAAAGTCAAGACAACATTCAATTTATGTACTTGAATACAGTTCTTTTGAAAGAAAAAAAAGAATGTACTTTAAAACAATTTGTCCACCTTCATTATTTTTTTTGGTTTACATGTAAAGCTTGGTATATAAAGGGAAATGCTAACATGTGCCATTAAAACACAAGTTAATGAGTTAAATGTAAATTTTTTTTGTTGGAATTCGTGCATGAATTTAATTTTTTAAGTTTTAATTAATTTAATTCACAAATCTTAAGAGAATATTTTTATTTTTTGGTTGCTTAACATGTGCCCTTAAGACCATCCACATTGGTGAGATCTTAACCATTTAAGACCCAGTAACTAATAGGTACCCCAATGTGACAAAATTTTTTGGGGGTCTCTTAAGACAGAGGGTCTTACTTAAGACCTCAATGCTTAAGTGGACCCCACATTACTTTTTCTTAAAATAATCATTTTTATTGTTCTATTGCTTTTCAATTATAATTTACCTTGGTTTTTTTTAATGTTATTTTAATATTTATGACAAATTCAAGATAGGCAAACTCACCTTCAACTTCAACTTCAACTTCAACATGATCTTGTGGAGCATATTTGACAAACATTTTGGACATGATAATCAACCAAATTAGTTTATGAGTAAATTAGTTATTAATTTAATTATGTAATTTTAGATTTTAGAAAATTAGTTATTGTTTTAATTATGTAATTTTATCATCATTTTAAATAATTTGTAATTCTTAATATTTGACAATATTATTATTAATTATTTTTCAAACTTTAATTATTTTTCAAATTTTTAATAAACTATGTTTGATATAAATTTTGTAATTTTACATTTTAATCAATTTAATATTATAAAATAGATAATAGTGTTTTAACTAAATAGTTATTGGTGGGACCCTTTTAAACATTTTGTCAGAGGTCTCCAATAGAGTGGTTGAGTACCTATAAGGTACTATTATTAAAAAATAATAAAAAAGTGATATGTCCATGTGGGACCCATTTAAGACCTCACAATTGAGTCTCTCCAATGTGGATGCCCTAAGGTTTATGAATTTCTACATTTTTTTTAATTAATTCGTTTTCAATAAAATATTATTGATAAAATTATTATTTTAACATTTTTTTATAATAAAAAATGAAAAAAAAGACTAACATCTGCACACTTTGATTGATTTTTGGTTAAATAGCTTAGTGGCTGGAGCTCACACAATTTAATTGTGAAGAAGTGGAGTGTCCCGGGTTCGAACTCCAACCACAGCATATAATATGCAATATCCCTACCAATTGAGCTATGCTCACGGGGATAAAAAAAAAGATAAAGAACTTGAATGATGTACTGATGTGCATTCAATGCAAACAATGTCATTAATGTCCCGTAATCTTTATACACTCATAATTGAACCGAATTACGCTAGTTTAACAACAAAATCACATAATCGCACGTAAATGATCCAAATTACACAAAATCATCGTTTTTCTCACAATCACATAATCACACATAAACGATCCAGATGGTCCAAATTACACAGATTCGCCGGTTATGACCCGTAATCACTTAATCACACTTAACGATATGTAAACGATCCAAATTACATGAATTTGTACTTAAATTTTCAAAATCACATAACGGTCTAAATAACCAAAATTCATTATTTTTCTCAAAATCACATAATCACATATAAACGACCCAAATTACACAAATTTGTTGTTAATGACGCGTAATCACTTAATCACACATAATGACACGTAAACTATCCAAATTACATCAATTGTCCTTAAATTCTCAAAATCACAAAATCTCACATAAACGATCCAAATTACACATAACACAAATTCATTTAAATTCAACATTAGAGACAAAGATTTGAACACATTAGACCATTACATGTTCATTAATATTAGACTTCAACGGATCATACATAAAGATGTAAAGTGTTATTCTCAACCATTAACCTAAACATGTAATCAACGTCGCTATCATCTTTGAGAAGTTGTGGATAATACACGGTCTTCGAGAAGTCTTTTTCCTTATTCTCCCCCAAGTCAATGCCTGACACATTTACTACTACATCAGATGTTGGAATGTGGGTTAAGTGGTGGAGCACCTCATATTGGAAAATATGTATCACATATGCCTATTTCGAGCAAAGTCAATAGAACAACGACTCTATTGTAGCAAGTAGCAATAACGTGACCCATATTCGGCGTTGTCAACCACTTATCTTGAAACGCAATTCCATTCTACTTGTTGGAGGGTGTAAACCATTCAAGATTTGTTTATAACGGTCCTTCGTGTCATATATTGGCATGTAGTCACTCTTATGATCTCTCAACTCATGAATAAGTTCTCGACGAACCAATACATGATCTTCCTCATGCATCCCTCAAATGCCTAGCTATGACCCAGAATCCACAATTACCATCCCTTTCAACATTCATAATTTCTTCAACAAAAGGTCTCGTGATATTTGGAATGTGTAAAATGTATGGGATATTCCGAAACGGTTTTGAAGTAGACGATGAAGCTTGTGAGCGGGAATAAGTGTCAAGGCGTGCATCTTTCCCCTTTCGAAGTGACTTCTTGGGTTGTGGACGTTGACTATCCGGATTTTTTGAATCAATAACCTCCCACTTAGAGGGGATTCGACCCATTGATGACACTTTGAGTGTAGACCGCTTCCTTTTAGGTGCTCCCTTGGTTACCACCTATTTTGGAGGTGGAGACAAATTTGTGTCTTCCAGAAAGGCTAGTTGATGCATCATCTCTTTGATGTAGAGTTTCATCTTGTAAGGGCATTTATTGAGACGTTCTTGAATGTCATTCCACTCATCCATCACGGAAAAATCATCATCAACCTCTTCTCCTTGTACACTTAATCTTTTCCAATGAGGGTATATATAATCCAATACAAGAGGCAATTTTTGTTTACTTTTCATGGTAATAATACACGCACAATGTAACCTGTATGATGTCTTTTGCACACAACCACAATCTTCCTTACCAAAGTCGAATGTCTTGGAGCGTTTGAATTCATCATAGATAAATTTCAATGCGCGTCTAGATATATAACCCTTCAACTCTCTCATCATCTTAATTTTTTATATTTGTGTTCTAAGACTGTTTTGTTCCTCCCAAAACTTCCTTGTATCTCACCAAATTCCACGACCAACATCTTGTCTATTTCATTCCAATATGATGCCAAATCATCCACATTACTTCTCAAATATCTTTTCAACACTCCATGAGCCGATTCAACAATGTTGGTGGTTCTACACCCTAGATGCAAGACTTTATTCGTCCATGCCCTCACAAATTTTTCTTAAGGTTCAAAACTGTGGTTTTAACGTATACAATGAAATGAGGAAATGACATGCATACTTCTTTGAATTTCAATAAAGCACTTGCATATGATTCCTCCGTAGGAGATTCGACCAACTCTTTCCAAGCGCTCACGATTTTCTCAACAACATCTCTATTCTTCTTCTTGTCCTTCTTGACTTCTTTCTTGTCAACTTTTGCATTCTTAGGAGGATTTGGTTTAACTTTACAATATGTGATGCACTTAGCCCTTACATTCTTCCCAATATGAAAAAAACAAAGCATAGTGTCTGTTTTAGGGAAAACTATGCCAACAACATTCATGAAAGCAGTGTCCCTGTCGGTGACAATCACCTTAGGCATGTTTTCTTTTGAGAACAATAGACCTTTCACCATCTTAAGTGCCCAAGTAAAGTGATCCTCTTGTCCAAGGAAAAGAAAGACAAAACCAACGGAATACATCATTTTCGTATAGGTGCAACCAACTATCTCAAATAACGGCATTCGGTAGGTGTTGGTTTTGTAAGTGTAGTCCATGACCAAAACGGTAGGAAAAGTGTTGAGCAATTTAATTGACTCCGGATCAGCAAAAAATATGTCTTGAAGAGTGGTTTCCTCACTATTGCATCTTGTGTAATAGACGTATTGATGCTCCTTCGACTTCGAAATCAAGTATTGCAACTCCGTCATGTCACCTCTTTGCCCCTTGCACCATCTTGTTCGCACATTGTACCCTTGCTTGATAGTTGTCACAATTTCTTTGTTATTTTGCTTCAAATTGGTGAGAATATTCTGAGGTATCATGTCGATAACTTTTTTCTTCTCCTCCGCATTAAGTCTACCCACAAGAAGGTGGCCTTGTAACCTTTCCTCCAACTCATGGTCGTTCATTCCACAAAGCATTGCAATCCACCAATCATTTGTATCCTTATCAAAGAAACCTTTCAATCTAAACGGACATTGACATTTCCTTGATCTGATGCCTTCAAGGTTCGGTTTCTTCCTCGTCTTAGGTGGCGTTTATTCCCCACTCCTTTCACATTGCATCTTCTAGTATGGCCTTTTTAAACTTGATTTATCTTTACAAATAGTAAATCCGACCCTTGCCCCTTGTCGACGAACCCAACCAAGTAACTCTTCTCGCTTCTTGTAAAAAATGAGGTGGTGTCGTGAACTCTGCAAACAACACCGATAAGTACCGGTTTAGGTTTTTCTTCAATTTTACCAATGTTATGAAAGGGAATTTTGACATTAAATGGTTTCACATTAACGGTTGGTTTGACATCGCCGGAAGCTTCAATTTTGGCCAGTTTCGGTTCAACGTCATCATCCGCCAGATTGTCAACCATCTCACTCACTCTATGTCTATTGGATAAAAAAAAATAACAAAGAAAAAATAAATAAATTACTTGTGCAACAACCTAACAAAGAACAAAAGTGGCACAAAAATTCAAAAAAATATGTTCTACACAGTAGCCCTTAACTCCTGAGCAAGTTAACTTGTGCAAAGCCCAATTTCCTACGAAAAACTAGACGAACCAGCACCAAAAACCAGCAAAATGAGATGAGTTTGGATGATACATTACCTGATATTTGATGCTTGATGAGCATAGAAACTTGATTCCTGACGATTTGCGATGATTTGGGATGAAGATTTTGACCCAAAATTTCGCTCTTTTTGGGTTTTTGAAGGTGGAGAAAATGAAAATGTTGCTTGGAGTATGGATTGATGGGCTTTGTACAAAAACAGTAACCCTGCGTGACTTAACTCACGCCGCATAAGTTAAGTAACGCTGCGTGAGTTAAGTAACACAGAGGTAAATATGTAAATTCAGTTGGACGCGAGTGATTTTTGTTAGGTAAAGAGCAATGTTCATATTTTAATGAATTCAGTCAAGTGTTACCAAAATATCTGGAACTATTAATCATACAGCCCAAGCCCAATAATTTTCATAGGTATGACGAATGCCATGACATTCAACCAAAAATACAAGATTTTGAAAGAAAAAAAAATATAAGCTGCTTAATGAATTAATTAATTAATTTTTTTGATAAAAAATTTACTTAATGAATATGGACAATTATCTGCAAATAATTTTTTTGTTGGAAATAACAAACTATATAAATTTGATTCATATGTTTCTTATAATAATCTGCATAAATTTGATTCGTATATAGTATCATCAAGAGTGCTAAAAACTCTATTTTTAGAGAAGAACGGTCACTTAGTGTGGTGGTATCAAAATATAAGAAAAAGAATATATAAAAGGATTGTTTGGCTCATAATGTCCGCTTTAAGGATAGGTTATCGGAATGATTCAGGATCTTTCTTTGTGTTATGTTTTTTCTTTTTTCTTCTCTTGATATGATTTTCATCCCCCAACTTTTGTTTAGCATTATAATTTAAAAATATTTTGTTTCAGGTGTCACTTCTCCTTTTATTCTTGTTTCCTCTTTTATATATTGGGTATTGCAATTGGTTCATCGTTTGCATCACATTTACCTAAAAAATTATTTTCATCACTCACTCTACCATACTCTCAAATTAGATGAAGTTTACATGGATCGTACCACTTTACATGAGATTCACATTGATTTTACTCCATAGGAGAGTGATTGTTAGAGTGAGTATCAGAAAATATATTTCTAACACGCTTCTTCTATCACCTAATATTTTGTAAAAATAAAATAAAATCTATCACCTAAGGTTTTTTTGACAATTATTTTTACTGTTTTTTGAAAAAAATTAAAATGCAATAAGTAGTATTATTGAATAGATTTTATTTCAATTAAAAATTAAATTGAAAAACATTAAAAATATAAAGATAAAAATAAAAAGTTTAAATTGTCTTTAATTGCAACAAACACACATAATATAATAATACAAAAGAGGATAAATACAAAAATAAACAATGTAAAATAAAAAATAGGGTTAAATATGTTTTTAGTCCCTATAAATATATCAACTTTTTATTTTAGTCCCTATAAAATTTTCCTTCAACTTTTAGTCCCTATAAAATTTTTAATCATTACTTTTGGTCCCTTGTTTTTTTTTTGTAGTGAAAAAAAAATTAAATCAAATTTTGCAGAAAAACTTATAATATTATAAGGATCTCTCCCAAAAAAAAATTAGAATTTTTTACCAAAACATGAATTAAATATAAATTTTTATATTTTTGGAGGTAAAATATTCATATTTAATTCATGTTTTGTTAAAAAATTCTAAAAAAAATTTGTAGTGATTTTTACAATATTTTATACATTTCTGCACAATTTCATTAAAAAATACAAAAATTTACTTAAAAATAGAGATCAAAAGTAGTGATTGAAAATTTGATAGGGACTAAAAGCTGAAGGAAAATTTTAGAGGGACTAAAACGAAAACTTAATATATTTATAGGGATCAAAAACATATTTAACTCTAAAAAATATTTGAAGAAAATGCTATGAAATCTACAGACTAAAATTTTTATATAGTTCGCCTACGACAAGATTGCTTACAGAAAGAAACTACATTTTTATTTTGGACTCTGTCACCTCATTTTTCATTAACTACATATCTTTTTCCCGATAGAAACGTAATTTTTCTTTTGCTTAATTAGGTAGAGTCGAAACATATTACTCTCATAATGTTGGTCCAAGATTGTATATTTATGTTGTAGTGAAATTTGTTTTGTTATGCCATTGGATACATTCACAAGGAATTGCACCTAAATTTGAGAAAAACAAATATTTTTAAGCATTAAAATTATAATAATATGAAGCTCACAAAAAAAAAATATGGTTATCGAAGGAAAATTAATAAACTATGATAAACCTTTTAATGAGAGAGAGCGATAGAGGTCCTGAGAGAGAGAGCGCTAGAGGTCCTGAGAGAGAGAGAAAGAGAGGCGGTTCTCACCGGTTCCACCGTGGGCAACTGCACTGGTATTCACTTTCACCGGACGTGAGCTACTATGGGGGGATTGGGGTCCAAGCAGGGTGCCACCATATGGGGGGATAGGGGAGAGTGGTCTGATGTGAGACCGCGAAGGGGGAAAGCGTCAGAACAGGTGGATGGACAGCGGGACAAGCTTCGGAGGGATCAGCGGCGCGGAGGAGCATCAGTGGCGACAGTCTAGGGTTAGGGTTAGGTATGGTTCGGAATTGAGCTACAGAGATACAGAGAATGAGTATGACTATTGTGAATTGGTACTATCGTATGATGGACGTGTAATTATGTAGTATTCACGTCCTGGTCGTTCAAAGGATTTCCATCACCATCGTGCGGATGCCGCACCTAGGCAACACCATCGCTCTTCTTCTAGTGTGAAACTACAGAAGGCAGATGCGGTCTTCACTGGTACTGCAGGGCGACCTTCTGTTGTTGTTCGGCCATCCAAAACGCAGCAACAACATGCAGCTCCTCTTCGTCATTCTGGTACTGTTTTTAAGAATTTCGTGTCTATTTATTTTACAAATGTGCCAGCAGACATTTCCAATCTGTCGTTACGTAAAGGTTTCGAGGTTTGCGGTATGTTGGAGGATGTTTGCTTGGCATGGAAACGTAATGTCAATGGTGGTGTTTTTGGTTTTGTGCGTTTTTGTAAAGTGCGAGATATTGATAAATTATTGAGAGTGCTTAATAATGTATGGTTTGGGGATTGTAAGGTGGTGGCGAAGGTAGCTAGCTTTGATAGATTTGGTAATAAGAAGCCGTTTGTGGAAGAAAAAAATTAAAGAGGGAGAAAAAATTAAAGAGGAAGAAAAAAGAAAGATGGTGGGAGGTAACCATAACGAGGGAGAAAAAAATATTGTCGATGTGGTTAACAGAGGTGAGAAGGGCGGGGGGAATGTTGTTGATGGTAAACCGGTGTTGGAGGGGGTGTCGGTGAGAGAGTTGAGGGAGGAGGATTTGGTGGTTGCGCATGTAAGTGGGAAGGGTGTTAGTTTTGAGGTGCAACCTTTACAGGTTTATGTTCCAAAATACAAATCTGCTATTAATGATGTCTCATGGGCGTCGAAGGGTTTGGTGGTGTCTGTTTTGAATGGTGAAGCTATACCTGTTTTGCAACGACGGATTTTTTATGCTGGTTTTGATAAGCTTGCAATTATTCCTATGGGTGCTAATAAGGCGTTTTTGAGATCTCTTGATGAGGGGGATGCCAGTCTTATGTTATCTGAAGCAACTGATTTTTTCAATAATTTCTTTTCCAAACCAGTTAAGTGGAATAAGAATTTTTTGATTCGAGAACGCGATGCGTGGGTCAGAATATATGGTGTGCCACTTCACGCTTGGAACATAGATTTTTTTAAATTATGTGTTCTTGATGTGGGTCGTCTGTTGAGAGTTGATGACATTACTTTGGACAAAGACCGTTTTGATTATGCAAGGGTGTTATTATCGACAACATCATTGGATATTATTAGGACTGGGCTCAAGTTATGATAGATGGTGTGCTATTTGATTTTCAGATTATTGAGGAATGGGATTTTGCTTTGGGTGAGGATGCTTGTATTATTGATGAAGAAGAGCCTCAAGATTATGCAAGTTCAGAAATGCATGGTGAACATAATGAATGTACTAGTAGTGGTGATGTGGATGCACTTTTGCATCATCTATCGGAAAAATGGAAGGATAAGGGCGATGGGCAGCATGTACACCCTCATTCTACAAAAAATTTAGAAGCACAGGTGGATACTAATACATTAATTTTACCTTCGGCATCTCAACAACCACAAGGTGTGATTCCTAATTTCAAATCAAAGGAAGTTAATTCACATGTGCAGCCACTTGATGATGTGAAGGCACGCAAGTCTAGAGAGTTTGTAACTGATGAAAAGCGAGTTGTAAAGCGGACTTCTTCATGTCCTCCAGGTCGGGGTCGCTCGACAACTTCAGGTCCGTGGAGTTTGGAGTGGGTTAGCAGACACAGATGTGACGACACTGTTATTTCTTTGAAGCCAAAATCTAAAGTTATTGCCAATTCTTCTTCCCAAGGTGTTCCTAAGGTTACTAAAAAGAAGGGTGGTGGCTATCTCCGTCATTGTGCTCACAATTTGAAGTGTATAGCTCGACTTTCTAATAAAGACCGTAAAGAGGTTCTTCGTGCTTTGCCTAGAACATTGAAGCGCCGCAAGGTGGGTTCTGATGTCTCCAAGGGTAAGGTAATTTATGTTGAAGGGTCTTCCATTGGTGATTCTCATTCTTTAGTTAATAATGAGTGGGAAAATTGGTTGCTTCTTCATGGTAATAATAAGGTGATGTCTGATGATGTTTGTGGGATTGGGAAGAGGGTGGGTATTAAATTTGGTGGAGATAAAAATAATATGTTTGACGTGTTGTCAGGGGTGGAAAGAAAAATTCAAAGGGAGGAGGGAGAGGAGAGTAAGCCGTGAGGTAGGGTGGTGGTGGGGGGGGGGGGGGGGGTGGGTGGG
>Ga0228711_1007542_pt1 | contig 15704 bp, 6 predicted proteins | sample MedpolnodulmetaG_2_FD_177996 | JGI IMG/M metagenome (GOLD analysis project Ga0228711, IMG submission 177996) | Root nodule microbial communities from Medicago polymorpha collected in Santa Monica, California, United States - brown nodules | ecosystem: Host-associated > Plants > Roots > Nodule...
GCTACTCATTGTCATGGAAGCTTTGCAAGAATGAATTGAAAGAGAAGGATTCATTACAACTTTGTGATCTCTCAACAAATGAGGAAGAATCCACCTTCAAACACTCTCACTCTATGAAGAACAAGCCCTCTCTCTCTCTCTCTCTCTCTCTCTCTCTCTCTCTCAAGCTATGAGATTCTAAGATTATATCAATGAATGGAGCAAGTGAGCTTTTATAGACTTTCTGATCTGCATCAACTCGCCTCGCGAGTAGCTTCATTCGTCATGGCGAGTTGAGGTTACTTCACTAGTGGGTTTGTGACACATCACCTCTGAGGAGATTTAGCCGCCCTAACTCGCCTCGCGGGTATATTGCTCGCCTTAGCGAGCTCTGAAGTTATGCTCTCTAGACCTCCTCACCATGGACTCACCTTTCTGTTCGCCATTGCGAGTTTACTCACCTTTCTTTGTTCTTTCACTTCCTTGGTACTCCTCCATCAGCTTGTTCTTGGCTTCTTTTGCTATTTCATGATTCAAAATCTTGATAAAAATGTCATCATGTAGAGCTGCATGTATTATGGCAAGAGCTCTACCTTCTTTTGTCACTTCATCACTATGATTTCTTATTTGAGCTAATGTTGGGTTATTTGGGAGAGGTGGTGGGTTGCTGCCCTTTTCAACCACATCCCACAAACTTTGAGCTCTAAAATAGGTCTTCATTTTTACAGCCCACAAATCATAGTTTTCTCTTGAAAACACGGAAGGTGGAGGTAAAGAACCACTATTAGAAGCCATTTTTGGTGTTTAAAAGTTTTTTGCAAAGGTTTTTGTGAAGGTTTTCTCTCACCCTCAAATTTTTTACACTAGTTTTCTAACCTCACAGACCCGTTAAGATCAATGGGGCTCTTGATACCATTGTTAACTTTTGAAAAGGCAGTAGAAGCAATAAGCTCAAGACAGAAAATTAAGCCTCAAAAATGGTGGAGAAGAAAGAAGAAAAACCAGAAAATTAGAGAAGACACCAATGTTTTGTGAACAAAGTAAAAAAGCTAAGATACTTTGATACATTAAGCTGAAGCATACATAACAAATATATATAGCCAAGACATAATCTTGCTTGTAAGACTAAACATAAAATCTGCACTAAATCTACACTAAACACTAGTCATCATTACCTAAGAACCATAGACATCATTACCTAGGACTGCTTTACTTATCAAATAAGCAACAATCTAATTGTGGCACTTAAACTTAAACAAGCAACACTTTAATTATGACAGAAAACAGCGACATAACTAATTATTAAACCATAAAAATATCAATCTGCAACAATCTCATTCAATTATTAGCACATGTAGAGCTCTAAAAAGATAGTAAAAAATTATTTGGGTGCTAAATGTATGAAGTATTTGTCAATATAATATAATATCTGAATTTATTAAAGTTACATACACATCCTCAAATATATCTTTTATTAGTAATTTTATTGACAAAATTTACTGAAATAAACATATTTGAGTGCCAAATTTACTAACTAAATACACATTTGAAACAAAAATATCTATAGAAGACACATTTATGTTTGTTTTTGTAATTTTGATATAGATATAAAGACTATAAAAATTTATAAAATCATTCATTCATGTCATTGGTTCTACTAGACACTTCTTATTAACTTTTTTGGAAAGCAACACATCAAAGAGCATAACAATTATAAGCAAGTGTTAAGTTACATAATACATATTTGAACAAGTTTGAAATGTTAGTGTGACTAACACCCACACCAACAAGAATGCATCCGTCTCTGTTAGTTTGTATTGTTTTTGCAATTGTTAATGATATGAAACAAGTTTGTTTGCCTAAAAATTGATTTATTTACTCTTTATATTTTCCCCTCACGTAAAAAATTATGACTTGCTTTGCACTCTCGCCTTATAACTTCGTCAAAAGAAACATGTGTGTTGTATGAAGGGTGTATTTGGTTGGGGGGGAAAAGTGAGAAGAGAGAAAGATATTAAAAATAAAGTAAATTTGATGTATAATTCAGTTTAGAAGGAAGTGAGAAGAAATAATGGTGACAAGTTAAAGCTAATTGAAGGACAAAATAGAGGACAAAACTAATTGGAGAAATGTGACAAGTTAAAACTCTCTTGGTTTTCTTCTTATATGAGACGAGAAAATAAAAATTTATAGGTCAAACTATTTTTACTGAGAAATGTTTTGTCCAGAGAACACACACAATATATTTATAATAATTAGTTGTCTCTCTCCTCATGACCACGGTTCACACACTATTTTAAATTACGTTTCAGTCATTCATGACACACAACTCTGATCAAAATAAAATTCACACAATAAAAAATATCATGCTTTATTATTTTTCCAAATTTCTCCAATTGATGTATGTTTTTGTTCCTTCAATTTTCAATTATAGGCGACTTATCCATTTTATTTATGGTTTTCCTATGTACCAGGGGCATATTAATCCTTTATCCTATTATTTATTTTAGAGAAATGCTAAGAGCGTTCATTTTTTAACATTTTCTCTTTCATAGAGTAAAAATTAATGTAGATTTCATATATCACTTTATATGAAATCTATTCTCAAATGGTAAAATCTACATAAAATTTTAATCAATAAAAAATGTATATTAAAAAGTATATGTCGTAAACCCTCACCTATTCCTCAATAGTCCAATTCATTTGAAATTAAATTGCAAATAGAAGGCAAAACCCTTTGTGGACTTCAACATACCCTTGACTTAGCAGACCCATATATGGTCGGTGATCTTATGTTATTCCAGACTTACAGGAAAGACAAAAATATCATATATTCGATTTTCAGCATGATCAAAATAGACCCTTTCTCTTTTTCCCACTTAGCTTTATCCCAAAGACTTGCCTATCAATTTTGAAACTGAAACAGAAAGATTGCAAGTGTGAAAACTATACTAGTACGACTAACTACTTTATGCTCACTGTATTGATACAATGAAATTTGAACCTCCCTCATTAAAAAAAAAATTATATTATTTATAAACATTTGAGAAATATTATATAGATTTGACATGTACATATCCCTCCAAATCTGTATGAATATTTTTTCATTAACACTTGTTAATTAATGCTGTTTTCATAAGAACTTTCCTCAATACTCTTTGTGAGTGATTGCAAATTGAAGAACATAGACAATAATGCTTGACTTTTTAACCTATTTTTGACATATTTTAAGTGCAATTGTATATTTATATTTAAGTTGCAGTTTTTAAATGCAGTTTTTTTTTTCCTTAAAAAAATGAATTATACCCAACTACAACGTGGTTATTATTAAGTATATATTACTATAAGTTTTTTTTTATTTCATTATTATATTTTATAAATTAAGTTTAATTCTACTTTTTGTCTCCTATTTTATCAAACTCACAAAAACTAGCTCCTTTTTTTGGCTAATTTTGACTGATTGATGGGTAAATTATAAAAAATTCTTCAAAGGTAAGCTAGAAAGTACCATGTTATGAACATGAGTTAAGTATGGTAGAGAGAACTAGGGATTGTCGTGGTGCGGATTGGATCATTTTTTACGCAAAATGTCATCCGATCCAAAACAAAAATCACATGTAGTTTGGTTCGGTTTGGACGACTATTCAAAAAAAATTTCAACCGATCCGATCCAAATATGTGCGGTTTAATTTGAATCATTTTTTGATATCCAAAATGCAAAATATATATATTTTTATTTAATTTTTGGTGAAGAATATAATTTTTTTATTAATATTAATATTACACAAATACGGTAAAATAATAAGTTTGATGCAAAATATAATAAGAAAATTAAAATTACATTATTAAAATTATCAATTATTTTTTAAACATATGAAGTAATAATAATATAGATTAAATTAGTTCAATATATAAGATTAAAAACAACAAACAACGTAATAATGCAATACATAATACAAATAAAAGAATAAATAAATATTAATATATACTTTTGCGGTTCGGTTTGGTTTTGAAAAAGTGATCTGAAATCCGATATGATCATATCATTTTTACAAAACAACATCCAAACGCATTTAAAATTATTCGATTTTTTGCGGTTCGCGATTTTAATTTAGATCGATTTGAATTTGAACACCCTAAAGAGAACTAACTTCAACAAGATGATTAGTTAATGTTCAAATTTTTATTGAAATGAAATGTGCGTACTTTTAGTGATTGACCATGCTTTCAATAAATTACCCTCGATGAAATAAAATGTAGAAAATAAAAAGTTATATGTCAAAATGCTAGAATGATTCGCACATCCATTAATGTCTAAAGCTTCTTTTGGTCGACATGGATGTCTAAACCTACTTGACTATTTGTCACATAAATTAGACTTTATGCAAAAACTCAAAAGGTTAAACTTGTACCATTGGAACGCAAACGTATTATAGGCATCTGTCTTCATATAATTTTGTTTTGTCTTAGAAAGTCTTTATCAAAATTAGTTTTCGCTTCACATATTAGTAAGTATCATATTTGACTTTTTAATGTATGATATATATGTGATGTGAGTTATGAGTGTGACTCTGAGTATATAATGTATTGGCAAATTAATGTGCTGTAAAAGCGATGTGAAGAGTATATTCCAATGATGGTGTGATAAAAAATTTGTTTCTAGAAAAAAGAATTAAGACAATTATTTATATCAATTTGTTTCTAGAATGAAGGCAATCATTTATTTATATCAATCTCAAATTTCTCAAGTATATATTGTGTTCGCCATTCTTTTACATTTTTCCTACGCAAAACAATAAAAAGTAGGCTTAAATGCACTTTTCATCCCCTATGTTTCAAAAAGTTGCGATTTTGGCCTCCTTTAAAAAAAATGGATATTTTGACCCTTAACTTTTGGTTCTCTTTTGATTAGCTGATTTTGTTGGAGATTAAGACAACTTCTCAGTCTTTGATGGTGTAAACTGACATGGGAATAGAAGGATGCTGATAAGTGGAGTTCAAACTGGCATGGTGTAACTTTTGGCCCCCTAGAGAATGACCACTTATCAGTTTGGACTCCACTTATCATGCCAGTTTGGACATCATGCAAGTTTGGACTCCACTTATCAGCATCCTTCTATCTCCATGCTAGTTTACACCATCAGATACTGAAAAATTGACATAAAATCAGCTAATCAAAAGATGTCCAAAAGTTAGGGGGTAAAAATATCCATTTTTTTAAAGGGGGCCAAAATCACAACTTTTTGAAACATAAGGGGTGAAAAGTGCATTTAAACCTAAAAAGTATGATGCTTAATTATATTCCCTCCTAACCCAAATTGTATGACGTTTTAGGCATTTCATACGTATTAAGAAATATAATTAATTTTGTGTGGTAAATAGATATTATGAGTAGTTTTACAAAATTGTCCTTAATAAATAGTATGGGAAAGATAAATTAAAGAATTGAAAGAAGAGAGAGTAATAAATAGTTAAGGATATAATAGGAAAAATAACATTAATGTTTTATTGGTATCGTAAAGCGACATACAATTTGGAACAATTTTTTTTCCCCTAAACATCATACAATTTGGGAAGGAGGGAGTAGTTGATTTCAGTGAACCGTAGGGATTATGACGTGTTGACTTGAGAGGTTTAAGACTTTAGGTGCTCTTGGACAATCAACAATGAAAAATGTATACTTTGCTTTACTAATTTACTATTAGGGAATCAATTAAGAAAATGCTTAATATATTATGTCTCCTGAATTTGTTCATGAGAAGCCAAACTATCAATCACTGCTTGGATTTTTTATTTTTTTTTTGTATAAAGTGTGTCACTTTTTAGCACCACAAATTTGACATGTGGGTTCATATGTCTAACGCCTGTCAACTTTCTGTAAGCCATTAATTCTATAAAAGTCTTTATCAAATATGGACATGAATAATATTGGTTCTTGGTGTGAGTCAAAAAGCAGCTTCAATCAAATGTACATAAAGAAAGAAAAATGGGGATAGATAGCTTAGCAAAATTGACAACCATCTGACTATGGTGCAAAGTGCATTTAAACAACTACATACCACTAGAATAATTATTTGAGATTTTAAAGGACATTTTTTTATACGCAAATAATTTTATTAAATACCAAGTCAATGACACTTTAAGGGGTAATGTAGGTTTTACCACGATTAAACAACTATGGTGCAAAGTGCAAACGTCAAGAGAATCGAAATCCTTCCACCATATAGAGCCACTACATACCACTAGAATTAGAAACCAAAGCTATGCTTCCAGAAATATCACCATACATGTATAATAGTAAAGGATACCAGGCTGCCCTAGTATTAGTTAAGCACCTCCACCGTCATTTGCTATCAGCTCCATATGCTTCACACCAAGCCCTCCCAGCTTCGTCAAAATACAGAAGCAGACTCGTCAAAATATAATCGATGAGCAGTAACCTCCCTTCAATCGATAGGTATTTTCTCTTACAAGTAACAAGCCTTTCTCCAACAAATCTAGCATTGGCTTCCAAGTTTTGCATAACCTTGGATTTTCATCGGTTGTAATATCTTGGATGGATCTAGGAATACATTTCAAGTGTGGCTAAATAAATAGCAACCGAAATAATGATCGATTTTGAATATTTTATACTTTAGCGACTGATTTTTACAAAAAACAAGAAGTCGCCTCAAAAAAGCGATTATCCATATTTAGCTTGCAGACCAACTCGTAGCTTCTAAGGATCGACTTAATGACCCATAAATTATCCCACGTAACGCCACATGATAAAATTGTATCATCCACGAATCGAAGCATATGGTAACTCAAGAACAAAAAAGGAGTTAAACGGCCTCCTTATCTCAAGCCTCTTTGAGCCAAAAACATTACACTAATGTAATGTTACACTGTCCAATATCATTTTACTCTATACATATTTTTCAAATTTTATCATTTAATTATAAGCTTATAACATAAAGATCAACCCATGAAAAGCTTTATAAAAATATAAAATCATTTGATATGTTATTAATACTTATCAAGATGAACGATGTTCAATAAAAAAAAACATAAATCGTTAATCTTCATGGGTCTCAAAAACATATAAAATGATTTTAGTTTTATGTATAATTTTACATGGATGATCTATGTGATATAAACTTACAATCTAACATTTAAATTTGAAAAATATTTATTAACTCGAGTAAAATGATATTAAGTGATGTAACATTTGTGTAAAATTACATATGTGCACTTTGATCCCTTTGATTATATATATATTCCACTCTTTGATTAAAAGTTTATATCATATAGATCGTCAATGTAAAATTTTACTAAAATCTAAATTCATTTTATATTTTATGAGGATTAAGTCCATTGTGATTTTATCGAATTCCATTAATTTTAATGAATCTCGCTAAAGTTCTCATTCTTACATCCTAGTGGTTTGGTTGTGAAAGCATTTTATATGAAATCTTGGGTTCAAACTCAGTTTTCCATATTCCCCCTCAACATGTGTGTTTATTTAAATATGTGTTGGCCACTAGCTTAATTGCAACAACAAAAATCGTTGTAGATTTGTGCACAATTTTACATGGATCATCTATTTAATAATTTTTATCAAATTCCATTAATTTTAATGAATCTATATAAAGTTCTCATTGTTACAACCTAATGGTTTGTCTGTGAGGCCATTTTATATGAAATATTGGATTCAAACTCAGATCCTCTTATTCTTTCCTCCCCATTTATGTATGGATTTATTTGAGCATGTGTTGGCCACTACATTAATAGCAACAAATAAAATCTAAGTAACATATCAAATCATTGTAGATTTGTGCAAAATTTTCCATGGATCGTCTATTTAATAAAAATACTCAATCCAATACCACTACTACTACTACATGGATCGTCTATTTAATAAATTTTACATGATTTTTTATTTGCTCATTCTAATACTACTACTAATGTATGTTTAATGATAGAGGAACAAAGGCTTCCACTATCACAAGTCTATGGACACAAATCTTGGACACACTCACAAAAAGTAAAATGTAGAATTAACTTTTTGATTTTGCTTAAAATAATTTTTAAAAAAGGTAAAATTAATAATATTTTGTGAGGGTACCTATAGATTTATATTCGTTCTTGATAGACAATCACACCTGAATGTGTAATTGTAACAGTAGCGTTATTGAAATGGATTTGGAATATCCCTGGCATCCCCTTAAATAAAATTCTGTTGACTATAAAACAAATATAAAAAAAAAACAGGAATGTGTATTTGAATTGAAACGTAAAGATCACCAATAGATCATATATGCATGTTCCAATAGTTTACGACTCTATCGTGATCAAGGTGAATCCATACTTCTAACATAAGAAAATTGCTTTTCTAACATTGATAACTTCACAATGACACAAAAAAATTACCCAAAAGCCCCCAGCGGTAGTTAACTACTGTTAGGCTAATCGGCAGCAGTTAACTGCTGCTGGTGCCAGCGGTAGTTAACTGTCGTTGTGTTCGTAACATAAGAACACACAAAACTCAGCTTCCAGCCACTCTATCATCACCATCTCTCTAAAAATTCAAAATTTTCACTCTCTCTCTAAAAAAAACTCTACCAAATCATCCAAAAAAAATTTCACTAAATCACAAGTTATCACTTATGCTATTGTCATAAATTTTAGTTAGTATATATGTTTATAATTTTAGTTGTAGTTTAATTTTTAAATTTTGAATATTTTTAATATAGTTATGTTGTAGATCTGAGATGCTATTAACAAATATTATGAATACTTAATGCAGTTATGTTGCTTAAATTTATATTTTTTTTGAATTTTATAAATTTTAGGGTTTGATTTATTTTTTTTAATATAGTTATGTTGTAGATCTGAAATGCTATTAACAAATATTATGAATACTTGTTATAATGGAGTTATATTGCTTAAATTTATATATTTTTTGAATTTTATAAAATTTTTAGGGTGTATTTAGGATTTTTAGGGTTTATGTAAAATTTTCACTACAAGTGTTTGAGGAAATGTTTGAATGAATTTTTCATTGATTATTTTTAATTTCTTATTGTGTAGATTTGAAACAATGGCCGGGTGGATCGACGTTCATGCCCAATTCAACGGCGGAGAACCTCAGAGGTTGAAAGTTCGATGTCTTGGTGTAACGTTAAGAGATCTCAAAGATCAACTTAATGAATTCAACCCCAGACACACAAGGAGGGTGAAATACGTTTGGTATAAACGTCCAATGCTCGACGAGGGGAGAATATCGTTCACTTGAGTGGAATTAACGAACGACGAAAACGTGAAGAACATGTTTTGGGAGCACAGCATGTTCTAGTGGATCGATATGCGGGTAACATTGCTGAGATCAACTCAAGATATCATCAACAGTCTGATTCCGCGAGAAGATCGTGATTAGGTAGGGAATGCACCTTCCAACTACAACAATTATCTTCCTCTGGATGAGGTAATTCAAACTTGTTAAACGGCAGGACTCCAACATTCGACTGGCATTTCTACTTTTCCATTCAAAAGATTAAATTCTTGTTAGACTTGTTTAAATGAAGGTATTGAAGTGTCAAGGAATGGACCTTATTCTTTTGACACTTGAATACCGTCATTTAGACCAAGCCTAACAAGAATTTAATCTTTTGAATGGAACAGTAGAAATGTTGGTCAAATACTGAAGTCCTGCTGCTTAGCAAGTTTGAATTTACCCAATTCAGAGTTAACATAATTGTTGTAGTTGGAAGGTTCCCGAATGTAATGTAATGTAATGACTCGTCTATATAAGTTAGGAACATGTATTATTGAGAATCAGTTATATAAGTTATGATATCAAATTCCTTCGTATAAGATTTAATCAGTCTTTATTAGAATACACAATTTTTATTCGACTTCACGTTAGATTTAATCATTCTTTATTCGAATACGTGAATGACAAACAAAATTATACGAACACAACGGCAGTTAACTACCGCTGGCACCAGCAGCAGTTAACTGCTGCCAGTTAGCCCAACGATAATTAACTACCGTCGGAGGCTTTTGGGTAATTTTCTTGTGTCATTGTGAAGTTATCAATGTCAAAAAAAGCAATTTTCCTAACATAATGACACGAAGAAGGACGTGACAATGGTGTTACAGTACTGGCTTGTTGTTTATGGGATGGGGAATTGGTGGGCCTTGTTTTGGGTCCATGCCAGGGCAAGTGAACTAGGCAATTTTGGACAAACCTCTAAACAATTTTATATAAAAAATATTTAAAAAAAACTTTTTAACAAACATAAATAAAATCTAATAATAAGGAATACCAAATATTTTGACCAAAAAAAAAAGAAATATTATCATGGACAAACATGCAGGTGAATCAAGATATCAGTCTCAATTATAAAGAGGTGTAGGAGGTGGTTTAATTTTGGTAAACTTTCATGTTACTTTGCAAATCTGTTTCTGGCATGTCTTATGCATTTAATAAATTTATTATTTAGCCTTAAGAAAAAAATATAAAAGGTGTACCCATTTCAAAACGGTGTAATAATAAGTGAAACGAGTAGTAGTTGATAGAATGTAGCCACAATTTGACCAAACGGTGTAAGTGAAGCCGTCACATTCAAAACATACCCTAGAAAATGGGACATCGTATTCACACGTGCTTAATAGAGAACCGGGGTATGAAACGTGTTGTTCTACAAGCTCTCTCTATAAAAACAAGTTACCAAATATCTTCACAAACAAATAACTACAACACTTCATCTCTTCTCTTTCTTGATCTATCTTCAACCAAGGTAACCCTTCTCATATATCCAATAGTTTAGACTTTGCATTTCATTGATTATTTGACCTAATTGTTTGACTTAATTTTCAGCTTGTGCATACAAATAATTCAAGCCGAAAGATGATTCAAATTTCGTCCAACATGCCTGAATTTGTAAGTACACTACATAGTGTATGTGGATTTGCAGTGAGATAAATAAAATTACTATCATAATTTTGATATAAACTATATTGCTTCAACAAAATCGTAGTGTTACTGTGATTTTGCAACACTCGCATGTCATACAAACATAACTTAAAGCAAGTTAAGCTAACTACAAAAACATCCATAGAGAAATTCTAAATTTTATTACTTACCTTTTTTTTCTTTGAATTAACAGGGATTAGTGGAGGACACTACTTTATTTAGTGATCATGAATACGCAATGGATTCATTTGCATTCCAGTTTGATAGTATGGAATACTTCAAGTCTTTCTCAGCATCCCCACAAGAGAGTACTTATTCCTCTCATAACAACAACAACGACAACAACAAACGAATCCATTCTGAAAGCACACAGAACAGTTCTTTCCCCATTGAAAGTAGTCCTGGTCAATCTGTAGCTTCAGCTACACCAACAAAACTACGACTCAAACCCTCATCCTCTTCATCTTCCAAAATTATTTCTTTTGAACCCAACATGGATGCAAAGGTGAAGAAGCCTAAAACCGAGATCGGGTATGGAGAAAATTTGAACTTTGGAAGTGTGATATCTCAAGGTGATTATTATAAACGAGAGAACAAGGTTGCTGCAATAAATAGAAACCCTATTCAGGCTCAAGATCATGTTATAGCCGAAAGAAGACGAAGGGAAAAGCTTAGCCAGAGATTCATTGTTCTTTCATCTCTTCTTCCTGGACTCAAAAAGGTACTATAAATATTCTAATGAATCTCATGCACATAAATAGGTGAATATGTGATCTTTAATATTGAGAGAAATTACATGCAAATTAAGTTAGTATAGTTGCAATTGAGGTCTATCAAGTATACAAATATTATTTAATATTAATCAATGTTTACTTTGCATGCAGATGGACAAGGCAACTGTTTTGGAAGATGCTATAAAGCATATGAAACAACTACAGGAAAGAGTGAAGACTTTAGAGGAACAAGTAGCCGATAAAAAAGTCGAATCAGCTATTTTTCTGAAGAGATCTATTCTCTTTGACGAAGATGATAGCTCCGCTTGCGACGAAAATTCAGACCAATCACTCCCAAAAATTGAAGCAAGAGTTTCTGGAAAAGACATGCTCATCAGAATCCATTGTGACAAACATTGTGGCCGAGCTGCTACCGCAATACTCAACGAATTAGAAAAGCATCACCTCACTGTTCAGAGCAGTTCTACTTTGCCATTTGGAAATAACTATCTTGATATAACAATTATTGCTCGGGTAAAATTTACTTAATTAGTTTATTTTAAATTTCAAGTTGGTCCAACTTATTCTAAAGTGAATAATGTTTTGAACCAACTTAAAACCTAATTAAATAATCATAAGGGACCATTTTGTGTTCTAGGCCCGATTCTTCTTGTGCCCGGTAGAACTCTTTGTTCATGTTAATATATTTCTTTTTAGTTTGTTAAAAAAAATAATAATAAGAGACATGCAATTAAGCCTCTGTATTTTATCTCGGCAAAATTAGCGACAGATTTTATTTAATTTTCATAGCTCATTTAATTTTTTTTCTTGCAGATCAATAAAGAATATTGCTCGACAATAAAGGATCTCGTAAGGAGCATAAGTCAGGTTTTGAGGCAGCTCATTTGATCTTAAGCAACCATTTCAAGGCATCAAAATGTGCATGCTAATGAGTCATGACTATAGTCTATAGTAATGACCTTAGTTTTAATATCATAGTGATTTCTTTTACCTTTTTTTTTTCTTCCATCATTTGGATTACTGAAGTATATATCTGAGTGCAGAGTTCAACATATGATAATGCCAAGGTGTTTTCCTTAATTTTTGCACAATGTCATTTTTTTAGAACTTTGCATCTCTTTTCTTTTTCTTCACACAAGAGGGATTTTTTTAAGAGGATTTGACTATTCAGATAGATCTGTTTCATCCCTCTTTCACGTTGTGAAGATTGAATGACAATGTTGTGTATTTATTTTTATATTGTTTTCTTTTGTCGTTTTGTGGTGGATCCATTCTATATATAAAAATTCTTATGATTATTGTTTGTGAGTTGTGACTAAATGACAACTTGTTCTACCAAATATAGTATTGGATACTCGTGTGGATGCATATCTTCAACTACTTATGATTCACGTTTAATTAATTCACAATGAATAAGATCAACTCTGTGCTTCTAATACTTTTGTAGATAAAGAGTATATAAATGATTAAGTAGCTTCTACATAATCATAAACGATCTGAAATGCTGTATTTTAACAATAAATCCATTTTGTATTGGAGTAGTTGACTAAAATTGGTGATGATTTTCATTGGATCATGAGTATCCTATTGCAATTTAATATAGGAAACCCCCTAATCCAAATCCTAACTCGGGATATTGTCATTGGATCATGAGACTATTTTTAGTATTACTACCATACACGTATGTTTTTTCCATTCAGAGCAAAATTTAAGATTATACTGCAAAAACACATATGCTTAAAATCATTTTTATATTATTCTAACTATTTATTAAATTCTTTTATTTCCCTCTCTCGAACATCAGTATCCTCTAAAATATATATATAATGGTGTAATTTTTTTTGAAAGACAATGATATAATATTTGGATAGTGTGCCAACGCTTAATAACTTTATATCAAATTAATTGATAGAGATATTGCATTGTAATGTAGAGGACGGACACCCCACTTATTCATTCTAAGAGATGAATTTTTAATCATAAGCTGCTTGACTAAAAAAAACTATATCATATACTTATATTTCCAACTACAACAACAACCAAATTTTATCCGACTAAATGGGGTCAGATTAAATTACTTTATAATATTCTATATAAACCATATATTGCCAACTCATTATTGAATTAAACATTATATAATTTTAAGGGTTAATTGTTTAAATTGACCCTATAATATTCGTGAAGTCTAAAAAATGACCCTGTAAAAATAAAAACACATGTTCTAACCTTGTAATTTGAGATTCTTCATATTTTTGACCCTCTAATATATATGAAGTTTCGAAAAGTGATTTAGAGATTGAATTTTTTCATGATTTTTTTGCAAACATGTTTATAATGTAAAAATATGACTTTACACTAAAACATTATAATTTTCCCACAAGAGACCGATTAATTATGAATTTTTAAATGTCTAATATTCAAAAAAAGAAAACAACGGAAATATCGACCTAAAAATTGAATTTTGAGCTGATTGTTCGTATAGACATCAATAAAAATACATAGAAAGGATCTGGAAAGTTTTTATAGCATTTCGAATAAGCCTCAATTTATTTTGATTTTTTAACAAAAGCGTGCAAAATTGCAATTTTGTTCTGAGTAAGCATATAGTCACGTGTCAAATTTTGTTTCCTAATTTTTTAGGCATAGTAAGAACATCATAAGAATCTTCACCATGAAATTTTAGAGTTTTTAAAACGATGAATGAACTAATTATAAATTATTTAAGAAATTCTTAATTATGGGGAATGAAAATTCATAATTAATCATACTCTTGTTGGAAAATTCTAATTTTTTTTTTTATAGCCGTATTTTAACGTTCTAAACGCATGCAAAAAATCATGAAAAAAATTCAACTTCTAGGTCCCCTTTCTAGACATCACATATATTAGAGGGTCAAAAATAAGAAGAATATCAAATTACAGAGTTAGAATATGTATTTTTATTTTTACATAGTCATTTTTCAGACTATGCATATATTACAGGGACATTTTGAACAATTAACCCTAAATTTTAATGTAAATATAAAATCATTTAATATGTTATTGGAATAGTAAAAATTAATGTCTTGTGTTTATATTAAACAACATCAATCTTAACGCACCTCGATTACATATCAAATTATTTTAGATTCCCTCAAGAATTTATAGGAGGATTAATTAAGTAAATGATCGAAATACATATTCACAATTTCGTTTGTAGTCCCTATAAAATAAAATCGCATTTTTCAGTCCATGTACCAATGTCACCAAATATTATGTCAACCAAGTGCCACCCTCCACTTGATCAAGGAAGTATGCAATTTGTAACGTCTCAACGAGCTGAAACGCCTCCAAACAACTACTGGATCATGACATTGAAGGATACGGTCCTTAAAGGTCCCTCCATTATCCTCCAATGGCTCATCCTGGATGGTACACATTATTTCTATCTAAACCTCCCACACTTTGCTGTCTTAATGATTTACGCGTCAGAGTGCTTCCAAATACACCTCTCAACATTCAAACTCGACGAAACGTTGCTTCAGTTTGGTCTACCATCTCGGGCTGGAAAGATTACTACTTTTGGTCAATATTCATTTGAAACAGAGGGCAAAGCCCCTTGTTGACTTATTATACCTTAACATAACGGGCCCATATATGGTCGGTGATCTTATGTTATTCCAGACTTACAGGAAAGACAAAAGCATCGGTATCATATTGATTTTGATTTATTGGTCCCTTTCTCTCTTTTTTTTCTTTTTCCGCTTGATCAAAAAGACCCATTCTCCTTTTCCCAATAGCTTTATCCTAAAGAAGACTACTTGCCCGTCAATTTTGAAACTGAAACAGAAACACTGCGAGTGTGAAAATTCCACCAGTACTAACTACTACATGGTCCATGTATTGTTGATACAATGGAATTTGAAACTTACATCAATAAAAAGATTTATTTTTAAACATTTGAAAAATGAAGAGTATTTAACTCATACTCAACTAACTTTCGTTTGTATTGTCAATATTTTTTTTAGGGGTTGTATTGTCAATATATATATA
>Ga0228711_1007545_pt1 | contig 15698 bp, 13 predicted proteins | sample MedpolnodulmetaG_2_FD_177996 | JGI IMG/M metagenome (GOLD analysis project Ga0228711, IMG submission 177996) | Root nodule microbial communities from Medicago polymorpha collected in Santa Monica, California, United States - brown nodules | ecosystem: Host-associated > Plants > Roots > Nodule...
TCCCTGTAATCGCTAATCCTGGCGATTTACCCTTGCATTGTTTAATCAGTTAAAAATTCGTCCCTTGACCAACTTAATCACTGCCACGTCATCAAATTAACAAAATGGCATGGGAATGGACAAAAATGCCCTTCCCTTCTCTTCTCTTCTCTTCTCTTCTCATCCTGGACAAAATGGCATGGTTGGACAAATATGCAACCATTGTTTTGAAGCGTCATAGAGGAACTTTTCGAATTAAAGGGCCCTGGTTCACAAACACAAGCTTTATCGGTCTAGCTGATCCAATGAATGTGGACTACATCACAAAGAAGAATGTTGGCAACTACGTGAAAGGGTCAAAATTCCATGATATTTTTGAAGTTCTTGGAGTTAGTATTTTCAATTCTGATTCCGACGATGTATGGAAACAGGAGAAGACAATGTTTCATTTAATTCTTTGAAGGAAAAGCTTCAAGAACATGTTCCAAGAATCTATTCAGAGGAAGGTGGAGAACTACCTGATACCATTTCTTAATGATGAATATGAAGCAGGAGCTCAGGTGGATTTGCAAGATGCCTTTAATAGGTTCACCTTTGATAGCAGCTGCATGATTGTATTTGGATTTGATCCAAATTGCCTTCCAAACAAGTTTAATCACCTTATAGAAATTCCTTATAAAAAATCTCTTCCTATGATGGAGGAAGTGATGTTCTACAGGCACATCATTCCAAGTAGTTTATGGAAGTTGCAAAAATGGCTCAATGTTGGTCAAGAGAAGGGAAGAGAAGGGAGGGGCATTTTTGTCCATTCCCATGCCATTTTGTTAATTTGATGACGTGGCAGTGATTAAGTTAGTCAAGGGACGAATTTTTAACTGATTAAACAATGCAAGGGTAAATCGCCAGGATTAGCGATTACAGGGACGAATTTTTAAATGGCGCCTAATTGCAAGGACTAAACATACCTTTAAGCCTTACATTTATAACATAACAATGAACAACACAAAATAATTTGCAAACATTCAAACATTATTTACACTTAAAAATTAAAATTATCCAAATGTTACATAACTAAAAATCATCCAAAATATTCAAACATTAACATAAGTTATACAATTATAATCAACCCTTTATAACTACACCGCCACCACCTTTGCCGCCATCCCTGCCACCCTCAGTAGCTCCCCGACGACGGTAAACCTTCTCATCATGCACTTCTTTCAACACATCCTCCAAATGCTACCATTCCTCAGACCCTCGCGACACTACACCACTGGACATCACATCATAGACATGGTCTTTGATGCGGCTCATCCTTCCGCTAAGCTATAAGTACCCAACCTCTGCATCCTCCTGAGCAGCTTGTGCATGAAGGACCTCACGCTCCGGTGGCCTCGGCACCGGTACCAGCATGTCAGGAAGAACCATGCGTGGATGGGAAACGCGATAAAACCACTCGATGTATCCCTCTGCTGCCTCCACATCATGAACTGCATGATGCCCCAACTGCTCAGGTGTCAGTGCATAATCAAGTGCACACCGAAAGCGGTTTGAGATCTCCTCCAAATTAAGATCAAGAGGTGCACTCTGAACAGGATGTATCGGGATGGTCTGAACCCTCCCAAACTGACGAAGCAACCTCTCAGGCATATATCTCACCATGCGGTCTCCGTATCTCAGCCATCCAGAGTAAAGGCTGACCAGGTCAAACAGACGTGCCTGACGGTGGTCTCCATATGGGGTCATGACAACCCTTGTCAAATCCAGTGCATCCAGATGGTTTTTGTAGTTGTATGGTGTGCCTAAACCAGAAAATGGTATAAAAAGCATTGCGTGTGGATACTGATTTTCTCGATATCCTGCCCAAGCATCCTTGCTTCCCATACCGCGCGTGGACACTGAAGAGGAAGCTGCAAGAAGTACTGATGGTGATGATGAATAAGTAGCTGGAAGCACTGATAATGAGGAAGGAAATGATGATCAAGAGGACTCTGAAGCTGGGGCTGAGGATTGATTCTCTGATTATTTGTTCTATTTGTGGGCTATGCCCTGAATTTTGAGCACTTTGTGTGCCTGGTCTGTAATATCTATATTATATGTCCTGCTACTTTACATTCCGTACTTTTAATTTTTGCACTACTATGATCTGCTACTTAGGTTCTGGTACTTCTACATCTACTTTTGTGTTGTTATCCTCAATGTACTCTTTGAAAGTTTATTAGAATTTAGGCTAAAAAGGGGGAGTAGTAGCACTAGACTGGATTGTTAGATAGAGCTAGATGATCAGAATTTATGCATGTTATTGCTTATATGATGTTAGGAACATTGTTCTGACAATGGCTCTAGACTTGAATGTGATCTGCAAAAAAAGAAGAGTAGCTTTGTGCTCTGTTATGAATGCTCTGATATGCATGAGCTCTAATATGAAAGGAAGAGAAAATCTAACATGAAAGGAAAAGAAGCTCTGGTATGTTATGGTAAGTTCTGCAACCAAAGGGAAGTAGTTCATATGTTTAAGATGTATGTTAGAGTATATTTGTATGGTAGACTGTCTTATGCATGATCTTAAGGAAGCATGCCTGAGGGGGAGCATAATTTTTTTTCGTCTTTCTGATCTACCATTGAGGGGGAGCATTATTTTTTACTAGCTTGCTTTTACCTGAATAGATTAATGCTAGTATGTGCTTGATTTAAATGCATGTAGGTGTGTGCATTCTGGTGAACTGATGTTTTATCAGACGCCCTGACATCTTGAGGATATGAGAAATTTATTTTTTCTCTGATACATTATATATGGGAGTTTATTTCTCCCTGGGCTGATAAATGAATGAGAGTTTATTTTTCTCTGTGGAGTTTACTTCTCTTGATATTTTATGTGAGGCTGGGTTCCATATCTATTCCGCTGCTGCGAAAGCCTCTGATGTGTTGGATGATGTCGCAACATGTCCATCTGTGCATTATTTTTAAGTAAGTTCCTTTTAAATAATGTTGAAGCTCATATGTTATCTTCTTTCGTACTAAATTCCTATTACAAAGAGAAAGAAGGTATGACCTTATGATCACTAATCCCTACATTCATAATGCAAAGGTTGTTTTAGCCAAAATTTGCCAAAGGGGGAGATTGTTGGGTTTTTAGACATATGTTGGCTGCATTTTGTTAAAACTTTAGTTATAGCAAGATGTAAGACATAATGTCTTAACATATTGGTATGACATCAGAACGTGCCTTGATCTGCTTCTTGGAGATTCACTTTTTCGTGAAGATTTTCATATAATATCTAAAGAGTTGTATCACGGAAAGAGTTGACACAGTTAGCGTGTTTCTTGAAGCAGAGGAAGGTGGTTTTTACTCAACTTAGTCCTTAAGAATGTTGTTGCAACATTTAAGGAAACATCTAATCTACTTCAGAATATTTGTGCTAAAATATCGAGATTTCAGCTGATCTTTAGCCAAGACTTGCGCATCACACCAATTCTACATTTAGGCTATATAAACAAAGACAGAAGAACTAATTCATGACCGTAGATGTCATATCAAAGAAAGAGTCTTTTAGGGTTTTGAGTATTTGTTAAACCTTGTGCTTTATTGTATACCTCTATGGTTGCTGCTATTGAATATCAAAAGTACATATTTGGTTTGATGTAGTCGAGTTGTATTGGATCAAAACAACCTCTTTACAAAAGAATATTATTAGGGTTTTTGAGTCCTTGATGTGAGATACTCTTATATCACTTTGATATTTGAGTTGGACTTTGTAATTGAGTTGTAATGCTTTGAATCTCTCTAAGCTTTTAAGCACGATTTGATTCCTTTTCTAGGAGAGTGTCTCCATTTTATTAAGGATTTCAAGAACAGTCAATGGTCTGTGACTAAGAGGAAGTGAGTGTGTTCTCATATTAAGGACTAGTGAGAGTCTTAGGTAGAAATACCATGGGTGGTGATTAAGTGAGAAGTTAGTAGGCTGGTGAAAGCTTTTATGTATGCTTCAAATTGATACTACTATAATGGATTTCCTTCCTGACTTGGTAGCCCCCAGATGTAGGTGAAGTTGCACCGAACTGGGTCAACTAATTACTTGTGTTTTTTACTTCATGTCCAGATGTTCTGACATCGTTCACAACATTCAATTTGTCCGAACATCGTGTTCAACATCTGTTATACCTTCGTGCTGGAATTTCAAAAACTAATTTAAATCAATTAGTTTTCAAGAAAAGAAAATTTGTCAAATTTTTTGATTTATGCATACCTTTGTGAAATGTGGTTTTATTAATTATAAGCATAAAATTTTAATTTTCCACAAATTTTATGTTAATTATGTTGTTTTGGGCCAATGGTATAACAATATATATCAATGATGAATCATAGTTTTATTAAATATAGTTGTCAATACAATCATATACCACAATTTCGTCCACCTGGCTCACCATAAAGAAAAGCTTGCCTATAAAGACGTCCTTCAAAACCATTGTATATCAAGTCATAACAATTTGAATTAGTATCTCTATATGGCTTCATGTATTTAGGTTTTACTTCAACTTCATTGTAATGTGAATCAATAATCTTTGTTACTATTGCTTTGCACAAAACCCGGACAATTATCATTGAAACATCCAGTGTATTTAAAACCATCTGTCTGCATGTTTATATCAAATTGAGCTTGAGAACAATAACAATATGTATTTTCCTTCACAAAAAAATAAAATTAACAATATGTATTTATATTTTGTTTCCATCACATTAGATCATCCACAATGATGTTTAAGTGGGTCCTATATATACACATCATCAATTTTAGCATTTACTAATATTAATATTGAACGAGTGTCCAATATTTCCAACCTAACACCTTAGAAAAAATGACAAAACTAGTCCCACCAATAACGTTAAATCATGAAATTTCAACAAAAATTATTTATTTTAATACAATTTATTTAGGGGGCTAAAAAAAGGAAGATAGAGGGGGTGCTCCCATAACTACTCTTCTGTACAAACACCATATTTATTTGTTCCACAATAAGGGTTCCTATATAATATGGTTCTAAATAGGTGAAGCACTCACCACTATAGATGGTCTTATATATTATTAAATGCATTAAACTTATATTCTTACCGTCCATCGACTAGTTAGTCGTAGTTGGTTGTCTTCATATAAGGTTGGAAAAACATTTTACATAAAAAAGAGATGACGTGAGTAGTATATTATAAAAGAATGACTATGTTTTTTCTATCGTTATCTCTCTAAAAGAATGTAATATCATGAGAGGAGAATATCGACATAACGTAATAAAAAGTAACTAACCCCAACTCCAACTTTTATGCTATTTAGTTCTATTCCTGATCCACTTTCAACCCAAATGTAAGACATGTTGTATTGCTTTGCTTGAACTCATAGATCATACCCAGCTATGCCCGCGTATGCTCCATGAAATATCATATTTTGGGTTGTATCAAGGGCAACAGTCTAGAAAGTCAAAAACATACAATATTTCATATTTTATACAAATTTTTAAATGTTAAAGTGATTTGTCACGCACACTATGTCTTAAATCTAAAATTTCATATTTTACTACCTATCTTGCACATACACCTAGCCACCTTTCTCTCTTCTAACCCTAGTTCTTTCTTCCTCGTTAAGAAAAAAGTAGGGATGGGAAAACGGGTTAGGCCCAATATGTTGACCCGTTTGACCTGACGTTTAGCCGATTTAATTTTGCACCTCACCTAATAGTTAACTTTCCTTAGTAAACCCCCACTAAAATAATATGGTGGTGATAGGGCGGGTTGGCTCGCCCGGTTTAAATAATAGTAAAAATATCCTCTTTTCACTCATTTTTCTTATAAGTTACGATCCATTTTCTAATTTTCTCGTATGTTTGAAATACAAAGGGGAGAGAGAAAATTCATTTAATTTAATCACTAGTGAACCCATTACAATTTTATTTCAACTATTTTTTCAGAGCTATTTTAGATGTCTTGTTGACTTGTTCTAGATTTTTTATGAGAAACTTTGGATGTTTGAATGATCATTTATTTATTTGTTTTTTTTGGTCTCGTTAGTTATATATTTTAGCTTCATTTAATTGTATTTATTTTTATTACTATTTTTACACTTTTCTCATAGTTTTTTGTGAATTTTTTAATTAATATTTTTTTGAATAAAAATTTTACGGAAAAAACACTAACCCTCTGGCTCACCATAAAAAGGGGCGGGGATGCAGTTTTAAACCATACTAGACTTTTGACCCGTGCGACTATAATAGAGACCAATGAATAATCTTTAACCTGTAAGATTATGGGTCAATCAATAAACGCAAATATAATCTTTAACCCGTAAGATCATGGGTCGATCAATAAACGCAAATTAGATTATTAGAGATACAATATTACAATCAAATTTGTCTTACTATGTCTTTTAATGACACTTGAATCTTATCAAATTTTACATTTTAGTTTTGAAAAACTAATCAATTAAAGACTGTTATTTTATTCTATCACACAATATATTATTGGGGTATTATCTTCTCATTTTTATAAAAAAATTATAAAGAAAAAAGATAAAAAGAATACAATACTATTATATTGTTGCACGGGTCAATTTTATTTATTACTTTTATAGTTAAACATCAAAAATTGACTTGTAATAATTGTTTTAAATTTCTACTTAACATAAAAAACAAAGTCACTTCAATTAATAGAATTTCTAAATTACATGTACATCTCTTAAAAGAATAATTACACTTTGATATTTACTAAAAGTAATAATATATTTTTCCAACCAAATACATATCATATCTGCATATATCATAGAATTTAATAATAGATGAGTTGTGTATTTTCCAAGGGGTATAACAATAGATGTAATTTAATGCAGTTCATGGTTCATAACAAAATTTTTTGAATTTCAAATTGAAGAAGTGTTGGAAGGAAATACATAATTAGGGTTAGCACTTAGCAATTAATGTGGATCATTTGGAGGGAATTTTCTAGGTTAAGCGTACAACAACTTGTCCAAAAAAAAAGTCTACAGAAATAATAGATATATACAATTCTGTTTGTAAACGTATTAAATAAGTGTACAACAACTTGTCAAAAAAAAGTCTACATAAACAATAGATATATACAAACGATGACACAAGAAACATGATTGGAATGAAAAGCTGTTCAGTGAGGAGAAATATTAGGGATTGCTGCATTTTAGATGGAATTTGTTAGGTTAAATTGCTGCTAACCTAATGCAACATTTTAGAGGGAAATTATTAGGTTAAGTTGCTGCAGACCTAATAAAATTAATAAATAAGGATAATGGTACATTTTTTTAGTATTAAATAAGTGTACAAAATATTTCCTTAAAAGAAAAGTGTAAAAAATATTGACAAAAAAAAGGCATAAAATTGGTGCGATGCATTTTTTTAGTATTATATAAGTGTACAAAATATTTCCTTAAAAAAGTGTACAAAATATTGTAAAAAAAAAAGGCATGAAATAGGTTCAAAATATTGTCAAAAAAAAAGAGGCCAGAGGATAGGAAAAAAAAAGGCAAGAGGATAGGAATGAAATTGGTGCGATGCATTTTTTTAGATGGAATTTGTTAGGTTAAATTACTGCTAACCTAATACAGCAAATGAGCGGAAAAATATTAGGTGAGGATAGAAAGAAAAAAAAGGCAAGAGGATAAGAATAAAATTGGTGCGATGCATATTTTTAGATGGAATTTGTTAGGTTAAATTACTGCTAACCTAATACAGCAAATGAGCGGGAAAATATTAGGTTAAATTGCTGTAGACCTAATAAAATTAATAAATAAGGATACCGCTAGTAGGTTTGCCCCATTTTAGACGGTTTAGTAGCAAGGTGGATTGGCTTGATTTTCCATTCCTACCGATAAATGTTGGATTTGTGCCATTTTTGGATCCATAATCACCCATTTTGCGTCACTTTTTCTCTTCTTTTATTTCAATAAGTGGTTTTTAATTATTATTTTTTGTGAATCTGTCATCAGAATGCGACCTTGTTTTGTGCTCTGTCTTGGTGCGGCATTACTTTAGTTGGTCATTTTTTCCTAATATTTATAAATACATAATGTTATAATATTCTATGTAAAATGTATTGATTAAAAATATCCACTTACATGATAGCCTGGGGAACTTTGAGAGTGCCGTTGAAAATCATCAATTTGTAATTTTGAAGATGAATTAGTAATAATCTGATGTCTTCTTCTCCTGTTGTACATAGGCACTTTTCCCAACGGACAATCATCTCTTGTTTTATCATAAGATGGTCTACTTCGCACAATGTTCTTAGAAAAATTGGGAGAAGCTACATATGTTGCAATGAAGAGGGAATAAAATAAAAATTAATAAAAATGAATTATAGTTGAAGTTGAAATTCTTTACAAACAAATAAAGTAATTTTTAATGAAAATTTAAGGTTACAAATCTTGAATTATACATGCTAGTTACCATTATATATCATTCTCTTCATTTTCATCAAATAACAACTAGTTTTCACAATGCAATAAAGTAAGATAATTAATATTATAAATTGTTCAACTATTATACCTGAATTTTGTGCTTTTTCAGTAAAGGGTGTTGTAGAGAAGGTTTCTTGTAGATATCAACACAATCAAATTTATCGGCCACAAAATCCTGAATTCATTAACCAAAATTACAATTAACTACATCATGTATAAATCAAACTAATAATGGACGATGAATAATAAAAAATACCTTGATGCTATATGATAAAGTAAAATTATTTTTTTCATCTAGTAAAATTTTGCTTCTTGCCTCAACTTTGCAACATGTTATCCACAAACTAAGAACTAGAAAGAGAATTAGATCCATAAAGTGTACATGTATACTTTTTTGAAGGAAATTCAATACTTGTACATGTATATATACTACAAAGTGAAAAAGATGCTACTTTCAAGGATATGAGTCAATTCTTAAATTTTGTTGTACATGTGGTTATTGCATTTAAGACAATTAATACATTGGCAGAGGTTGGCTATTATATAATTCATAAAATTAAAAGGAGACAAATGTCTACGTTCAGTTTTGTAAAAGAACTCGGGAATGAAGAAAATATTACTCCCTCCATTTCAAAATGAATGCTGCTTTCGTAAAAAAATATTGTTTCAAAATAAATGTCACTTAGTTTTCAATGTACTACTAATTATTTCTTTCTAATTGTACCCTCCAATAAATACCATGTGCACTATTTCCAAAACATTGCTTTAACTTAATTTGGTAAAATAGTTATTCCATTTCCTCTAATGATGCATTGACGTTCATTTTGAAACAGATGGAGTATTATAAACAAGGACAATTGAATTCATTTTTGAATGATAAATGAAACATAAATAAAACAATTTAATGCATTTAAGACAATTAAATTCAGTGATAGTTGTTGACTGTTGTTTCAGAGTCTTGATAATTAATAAGAGAGAAAAAGTCTAGGCTTTGAATGACAAATGAAAAAGACAATAAAACCAGTGTGTTAACCCGTGTCATGCATGGGTGCATGATACTGTATGTTAATTTTTTATTTATCATAAAAAATTATTTGTCCCGTATTTTTTCATATTTGTCCATATTTGTTTATGACACAGTGACAAATGTGTCTCCCATTTTTATTTTTTTAAGTTTATTAGTTTTAATTATATGTCTTGTGTTTTTATGTATCAGTGAAAAATTGTCAAAAAAGAATGTATAAGTGAAACATATATTTCCATTACTTTTTATATTTATCAACGATTTTTTCTCTCTAAATTTTTATATATAAATACAAATAGTTGTCTTTATTTTTTAAGATTTAACTTACCACTGACAATTTTTTCTTCCATGTTTTTTTTATAATTATCAATCTGAAATATTTGACACATAATTTTTTAATGTATCAATGATAAATATTTATACTTTTTTTTTATATTTATTATGACAAATATATATCATGTGTTGATTATTAACCAATATTTTTCCTCTTTTTTATATATTTATCAATGCCTAAAACCTTGTCAAAAACACAAATATTTGTCCCCCTTTTTTTATAGGTAAGGGACAATTTTTATTTATTTATCAATGATGAATATTTATCTTGTGTTTTGTTTTTTATATTTATCAGATAAAAATATTTATCTCAGTTGTTTATGTATCAACGACACATATGTCTAGTTTTTTTTTTTAGTGCAAAATATTTACCTCATGTTTTTGTATATATTAGTGATAAATATTTATCTCATGTTTATATGTATCATTTATTAATATTTTTCTCGTGTTTTTTGTGTATCAATTACTAATATTTGTCATTTTTTTATATTTATCTATGAGTATTTGTCTTGGGTGTTGTTTTTATATATTTATCAATGATAAGTATTGTCCCTTTTTTTTTTTGCAACAATAACAAATATGTATCCCATATATTTTTTATGTATCAATTATGAGTGTGCGATACATACACTAATTTTTTTTTTATATTTAATAGTAAAAATATTTGTCTCTTTTTTTATATATCATGCGGTGGCAAAGCTAGCAAATTTTTTTTTATATAAATTTGACCAATAAACAAAAAAATAAATCACAACTACTGTTACTTATATAAAATATAATTCATAGAATACACTTCAACAAACAAGAATGGATTATAAAGGGTTATAATTTATTAAATACTTATTTTTGACCTATCCATAAAAAAAATCAAAGTGTTCATAAAGTGATTAATTTTTTTTTCGAGGGAAAAATGATTACTTTGTATTTATTTTGAATAAGTGGTGTTGGGAAAAAAATGATTACCTATTTTTCTCCAAAGTTTGCTATTATATATTTTTGAATGAAATTATTATAATTATTTTGTTAAGAGAACCTGTAACACCCTAAACCCCTTATGCAATAAAACATGCAATAAATTCAATAATTCAACGAGTTTAGATGCTACGTCTACATTTTTCCAAAACATGCATAAACTGATTTTCATAAAACTCGCAGCCAACAAATCATCATACATAAAAGTCTCATCAACATATAATAATCTTCAAATACATGAGTAATAAATCTCAACAACATATCTCAGGCTCCAAATATAAAATCATGATCTCATTAAATAAAATCCAACAACGTAAATGAAAATAAAACATAAATGCGGACACCGTAATCAGAGCCTAATTAACTAGACTCGAGCAAAAGATAAGAGGTAGCTCCACGCTATTTTCAAGCAACTCACTAGCAAAACAAACTCAGTCCTGCATGCCGTCTACCCATTCATACAAATAGGCAGGCGGTCAACCAAATGACCAATGGAGGTTAGATTATATTCCACATAATAACATATAATCAATTAAACACATAATTAATGAATTCATATTCCAAATCAAGTATATAAACTCTTAATCAAATCATCACCGATAAATATTCACACCAACATTATTCTTCTAGTTTATTAGCATAACCAAGCAACATATACAAGTTCACAACTCCACATAGTCACGACAACTCCACAAGTTCACCAATGCACATATTCACTAAAACATATAGTCAAACATGACATATTTCACCAACTTCAAGTGCATGCAACGTTCTAGACTCGACTCTACATGCATGTGGTACCATTGGATCTCGGAAGTAATATTACTAATTGATCTCTCTACATTTTCTCCATCTATAGGACTTATGAATGCATGGATGCCAAGTATTGACTCGATAATGCACAACACTAAATAACTCTTCATGTTCTCTACATTTTCACCACTTTACATTATCCAACAATACATCCATACATCAACAGTTATCAAAAACTTAATCATCTCTATATATCCATCATCAAGCAATCATCTCCACATATCCAAATCAACAATCGTAAACAATTGTCAAGTAATCAACACCACCAAGAAACAATATCGTTTCACACAACACAAGTCACAAATAGACGACAATTCACCAATCATAATAACCAACATATTATACACAAATTCAACATTGATTAATTCTTATTTTATCATGTTATCACGAATGCAAAACAATTTACAAGATCATAAACTCTTATTTTGACCAAGATAGTCTATTTTCACAAAAGCGCATATTTCCAATTTTTCTCAACAAGAATAGGATTCCAAGTTAATACATATCATTATAACACTCCTACATATCATCTAATCATCTAGGTTAATCATTCCTAGCATATTTGTTTCACAAAGTTCCATCATTTTCCCAAAATTTCAAAGTTCGTCTATTTTTAATCACATTTCAAATTCAATTCATTTTCAAAGGAAAGCCATGTTAAACCACTCATGAAAGTTCAACTACAATTCAATTAGGTAGGGTTAGGTGGTTGAACTCATAGGGATGCATTTGGATCCTTAAAAATGTTAAAAACTGAGTTTGCGGCCACTTGCAATAGTGGCACGGTCGTGCCAACTAGACGCACGATTATGCAGACCAAGTGCGAACCAGCCTCATGGTCCGTGCCAAGGACACGCACGGTTGTGCAGCCTTGACAGTTGACAACACAAATTTTCAAATTTTGTTTTCTCGCAATTTCGCGTATCAAATTCCAATTTTCGATTCGTTTTTTTATCCTGTTTTTGCCTACGCGTCCCAATCACTTAAACCAATCATATTATACTATCAAATAAGTTTTTCCTGTCTCAAAACAACTTAATCCCATTCTTCCAAAATCACTTATTTCTCAAAAACACATAAAACGACTTTTTACTCAAAAACCCAATTTTCTGCCAAACAATCCCACACTCAAAACTCATAGTTCAAAACAGAAATTCTATTCATCCTAAACTTCTCCATTCTTGACCCATTTTACAAAAGTCATAAAAACACAACAACTTAGCTACAACAACAGGTTTATCATCATCCAATTCATGAATTATCATCAACAACATATACCCAACACATTCATAAAATATAAATCATGTGTTCATCATACTTTTACAACAACTTCATCATTTTAAGTTAAAACTTCAAAGCAATCAGTTCAACAATGAAATTTAACCATTAACAACAAGTTTCCAACAAATTTTACATACCCAAATTCACCACTTAATTATGAGCACAAAAATTACACATACAAACATCAATTTTCACCATTCAACCAAAATGAGATTATAAGCTATTAAGTAGAATAGAACTATCCCCCTTACCTCAAATCTTCAAAAGTCTCTAGCTATGACTTCACTCTCCCCTTCTAGCTTCCTAGCTCTTGATTTCTTCTCTTCTAAGTTCTTCCTCTTCTTTCTTCTATTCTTCTCTCTATGTCTCTAGTTTCTCTCTAGCCTCTCTAATCTTATGAGAATGTGAATGAATAAGTCTAACCCTAATTTCCTCTCATGAGTTATGTATATATACTCTCCCTCAATGGGCTAGGTTACTACAATTAATAATGGGCCTAACAATCTATAATATCCCGCTCGTCAGTATCAGAATTATATCAGTTAAAGGTGCGCCAGAGGGCAATGTTCATGAGACTCACTGCGGTGAGAAATGTTTTACGACGCAGTGCCAATTGAACATGAGTTAATCAGCAGTGTGGGTGTAAACACGTTTAAGACGAAGGGCGTTTTGGTAATTGCACCGAGGGGGTATGTAAGTGTGTTGGGAGCCAAAACCCTCGTAATCTTATGTTGGTTCTCTCTCTAAAACACCATGAGCAAGAATTCTCTCCACCTTCTCTCTAGAACCGCCCTCCCCACCATTCTCTCTTCAATCAAACAAGTTCCAAGTGCATGTAATTGATGATTCAAGCATGGATGCTAGCAATTTAACAAGCAAGAAACAACTAAGGATGGATTGAAGCTTTGGGGTTTGGTTGGTGAGCCAAGAACTAAAGATGCATCAAGATCATGAAGCTAGGGTTTGGATTGCATGCTTGGAATCAAGGCTTGAAGTAGTGTTAACTTGATGATTGTTAAGGTGAGTTCTTTAGTTAGTTTCCCACCCTTGGGTTTATGTGTTTGATCTTGTCAGACAACATACTCATTTTAGTTTTTATGATTATGAAATTGGTTTAGAGAACCCCTTTGTACCATTCATGATCAAATGTTGTTAATTGTTGCCATGCAAATGTTATGAATTGTTTATATGTGTTTCTGGAAGTAATGAGTACCTTAGGATGCTTGGAATTGAGGTTTTTATACCAAAATACGATTTCTGCACTTCTGGACTGATGAATGTTCGCTTAAGCGTGCACTGTTTGCTTAAGCGTACAAAACGTCGAGAGGACAGTCCTGTTCGCTTACCCGTTCGCTTAAGCCTACAGCCTCAGTACAGCATTTTTGAGAAATTTCCTTGTGGTCCAGAAATGCCGTTCGAGGCCCGTTTCTTGCAAACTTTTATTGAATTACGAACCCCTCAATTCTAAGTGTCTAAAGTACATTTCTAACAAGGATTCAAACAAAAGAAAGGCATGGCAAACCATTAGCATTGTTAGTTGAAGAATGGTACGCAAGAGTAGTATAATATGCGATACGTCCGGGTAGAAGTTCAGCCTAAGAGTGGGGACAAGTATAGAGCCTCGACGTAGATCGTCGAGAACTAGTATAAGCCTCTATGTATGATTAAGATTAATCAAGTAAGTAGTTTACCACTAATCGGGTAGATCACGAACCCGTGGTAAATGAGCAAGCATGTATAGGTCAGACCCCTTTATGCATGCCTTAGGTTTTGGGAATGATTACCAATCCTTCAGAAGTTGACATATGATAACGATGTGTCTAGAACCTAAACAATTGGGTTATACCATGTAGAAACAGCTTAGTTAGAGTATCAGATATTCTCATGACTGTAAACATATCAGATATATGTTACACAATTATGTTCAGGTAATTATAATCAGTTAAGTTGTGGCTTCAGATAAGCTCCAGACTATGTCTGGATAGGTTAGCCCTCAGATAGGGAACCTTCACGACCAGGGAGTCTGGTTCTAGCCCTCAGATAGGGAATTTAGCCGGTCAGCATTGGAATGTGGCTGGGGTTACTCCACCCGGTGCATTCCGTAAAATGAACTCAGATAATAATGTTTGTTCAACGCTAACCTCTAACATAATGAATATAATTAGTATACGGTTAGACATGTACAGTTTTATGCAGATTCATGTACGTAGAGCGATACATGAAGTTATGCCGATGACGATCTTAGAATTCCCCGATCGTCCGGTTTAGGATCGTGTCTTGAATATGTTATGATTAGGCCTCGATACATTTAGTGTATCTTGGCATAGCGGTCTTAGGCTCCCTTTAACCGCCAGGACACGTACAGTATGAGTCAAGACCTATATGACAAGTTAAGAAGAACCCTACGACGGAATCTAGCATGCATAACCGTCTAGGTAAGCAAGCCCACACACGTATAATCAACCGTCAAGATGTATCGCAGGCACGTGGTGACCATAGGTTTTCCCCGAGGTTACCTATAGCCTAGGATTAGGTAGAACTCACTGAGACATTATGTCTCATCCCAATCCTTATTTGTTGCAGATCAACAGGTTGTTTTGGCAAGCTTGTAGCCGGATGGATATTTCAGCAAGAGCTCGTTCGTAACCGCTGCAGGATGTCATGGACTTTAAGGATGTATTTTACATACTTGGATGTGAGTATTGTATTGTTGATTGTACGAACGCGTTTTGTTGTATAAAATATTCATTCGTAGAATTTATGTTGTAAATTTTAATGTATCCAGTACTAAAGATAATGCGCATGCTAAACTTTCTAGATACGTT
>Ga0228711_1007546_pt1 | contig 15697 bp, 10 predicted proteins | sample MedpolnodulmetaG_2_FD_177996 | JGI IMG/M metagenome (GOLD analysis project Ga0228711, IMG submission 177996) | Root nodule microbial communities from Medicago polymorpha collected in Santa Monica, California, United States - brown nodules | ecosystem: Host-associated > Plants > Roots > Nodule...
TATATCAAGTTATCAACGAATTAGTTTGTCTTGTGAAAATATCCGAGATCAATTTAAATTTCTTTGTTAGAGATTGGATTAGATCGTATTGTAAGAACAGGTCTTCAATGTTTTTTGGCTTAATAGCAGTTTTCGCCTCATAACTTTCACGAAGTTGCGATTTTGGCCCCCTAAGAAAAAAACTACAAAACCGCCCCCTAAGTTTTGCAACTGTAGCAGTTTTGGCCCCCAAAGGCCAATTTTCGGTAAAAAAAAAAAATGTGGCACCTCACTTAGGGTGCCACGTCAGCGTAGACCGAGTCAAAATTGACTTTGGGGGCCAAAACTACCACAGATGCAAAACTTAGGTGGGCGTTTTGTAGTTTTTTTTCTTAGGGGCCAAAATCGCAACATTGGAAAAGTTAGGGGGTTAAAACTGCTATTAAGCCATGTTTTTTCTATTTCTATAAATCAACACAATCTCAAAGTTAGACAATCCAAACGCATTTTGGGCACAAAGACAACGCGTCCGGTGAGTGCAAAGAAGGAACAATCCAAACGCACTAATGTTGTAGTGTTTGTTTTAGCAGTGAGTGTGCAACAAACGCACGTCCAACTTGAAGCAACTATTGCTGGCTTCTGTTTTTTCACGGTGGAAGTGCTTTGAAATGCGAAAAAATAATGGTTGGATGTCAAACCAAACGTACAGCGATCCCCATTTAGTTAGAATCTCGTCGATAACTTCTAGACCAAAGTTCCAAACACACGATTTACATTGGAACAGCTGAAAGAACATAACTGCGCCATCAATAATGATTTTCAGGAGGATCCAGATGCTTCAATTCCAAGTTTCAAATACTTTACATTTAAACCCTGGAATACATACTTCATAAACTCATGCTCATGATAGTTGAGCCCAGCACAAATCAAATGAAGATATGCCGTCACAGGAAGAGGGCGAGAGATGTTCCACAAGAGAGGAATAATATTATTATGAAATACTCATTTTCCTCAATTCAGAAGCCAAGCTCGATAATATGCTATACTATATTACAACATTCAGAAACAAGAATAAAATCCATGTTTATTAATAATAAACCCTGACCACTAAAACCCATCCTAATTGACAATAATACATTTAAATTAATTTTACACAAGTATGCATGAAGATGAATAGATATCACCACACACCCTCCTTCCCCCATACTCTGAATGTCATGACAAAATCGAAGAGAAAACTGAAAATACATTAATCCACATCATATATTGGCTTCCCAAATATTGGAGAAAAAAATCTGGAGATTTGACCCCCTCCTTATTTTCATGTGCCTCAAGGTACCATATATCAAAGTTAAACATAGAAGCTTCATCACCTCTTTTCACAATGGCTTTGTTGAACCAACTGTGTTTTCCATTTCCCAGCTCAACCCATTTAAATAGAATAAATTACTCTAAATGAAGTCTTTCAGACTATACTAGGAGGATCACCTGACCAGCTGCAGACAGCACGGGCCCAGCGCGTTCTTATGCAGTCAACCAAAGGCGCATGCTGAGTAGGCTCTGGTTTAGATACCTCTGTGTCCTTCCCAGCAGAGTCACTTGCAACGGAAGCAGATGGACCTTGCACATCTGTCATAAATTCCTCAGGTGTCCACCTTGGGGGAACTGAGACGCTTAATTTTGTGAGCCTGGGTCTTTGCAGTGGAGTTTCACCCCCAAAACTTACTTGACTACCATTCAAATCTGATTTAGCAATCCCATTAAAATGGAAAAGGTCAAAGACCTTCTTACCCATCAATCCTGATGAATCTTTCAAACCTCCCAAGCTTTTGTCTAGGTCCAAAATTACCTGCCAGAATTCACTCCATACAATGAACCCTACACTGCAAAGGTTATCTAGCTTATCTGCCGGAAGTTTGATATTTGTTTCTCTGATGACTTGATGGAACCCCTCAACACTAATGAAGCCGCCACCTCCACTTTGATCTTGTGCATCAAAAGCTTTGCGAATCTGTGTCTCCCTTCCTTCCAGTTCATTCTCATTTTGAACGGTGGGATCAAGAGCAAACAACACTGTGTAATGGGATTCACTCCCAACAACCCATATAGGCCATTTTGGGGTTTTCAGAAACTGACCAACCTTGCAGAAATTCAGGGACTCAAGCAGGGTGAGAAATCCAACTTCCACAGTTCGGGATATGCCTTTTAGAAACATTCCCCCACCCAAATCCATCCTTCCATCAAATACATTAGGGACAGCCTGCCCACAGAGCAGCAGGTTTACAATTTCCTGCGCAAGATTTGTAGAAAAGGACAGATCTCATTATAAAATTAATTTAAAATAAACTGAGGTTAAAACTTAAAAGAATGGCAGCACTTTTCAATTACCTGGGAGGCATGCCCAAAAGGAGCAGTAACCAGTGGTAGGCTGGGATCATCCCTGTCACTTTGAACCAAATCCTAGAGGAAAGCAAAATATTGCATACATTAGTTGGAGAAATTTCTGAACTTCCCCCTCAAACTTAACAAAGCATGAAGGTACTGCCACAAGTATTATCCAAATCATTAATATAACTAATTTCAAGTCAAAAAGAGACACATTTGTCACAAACATTGAGCATCCACCACTTTCAGATCCATTTGGGTCAGGTAGCTCCAGGACCAGGAGCTTGTGACAATATCCAAGGTCTCAAAAAACTAATAACCATGAAATGGGTTCGGGGGCAGGAATGGGGGTGGGGAATGACATTGAGTTGCAAAGTATATTTAAGCCAATTCAAGCTACAGCAGCACATATTTGCTTGGCTAAATTGTTTGCGTCCAAATTTACGGGCAATGTTAAGCTTTACATTCATATGTAAAGGCCCTACTTGAATTAGCTTCTAGCTAATAGGAGCTTCTCAATTAAAATAAGTTTATGGCTGTTCACTTATAGAATAGTCTTTACGAGCTTTATATATGTTGATGGAGAAGTTAAATAAGGGAACTTATGAAAATCGTAAAGCAGAAGCTGATTTCCACTTATAAGAGATGTTATGGTTGAAACATCATAGTTATTGAAAGCTTAAGTTGATATTTCTTTTTTTTTTTTAAGTGCTTATGGAGAAATCAATCTGAAGTAGCGCAAACTACATTCCATTAACTATGCAAATAACTTGGATAACCAAAATGGTCATATACCACTTGGGTTGGCCTGAGGGTATTGGCATGGGACCTGGGAGTGTGCTCCACCTCGAGGTCTCAGGTTTGATCCTCTCCAGTGTCAATTTAAGTGGGCTAATTTAGCTTCTTCAAAAAAAAAACTACTTTTCTTCATCACATGAATATTCCTATAGAAGCGACTGAAAGTACAAAACACAAGCAAACCTAATAAGCAAGTTACCCCAGTCATTGCACATTAGATCACAAATAAATAATTAAACCTTTTTAGGTAGAAGCTTAACATACTGCAGATAAAAGAAAATACAGGCTAACACTTCACCATATATCTTATTTTAAATAAAATAACTATGTAAAAAAAAACATTAGACTAGAAAATGCAATGTAAGTAGACAGCAAATCTTGAAGTAGGAAAACATACCAGTCCACGAGAAAGTAAAGCAGAGATTAGGAAAAGCAATGCCCCCATACGACTTTGGAATAAAGGAATATTTGCTTCAAGCCTCTGTAAAGCAGTTGTTTCTGATGTGTGTGTTTCAACTCTAAGAACTTTCAGCAGATCCAAGGCAGAATCAATAGAAAGAGCTTTAAGTGAGCTTGCAATAACCTGCTAATTGGAAAGGACAAGACTCAGCACAGCAGAGAATATCATCACAGAACCATAGTAACACACTTCAGTAACAAGATAGGAAATTCAATTCCATCTGTTGCCAGCAAGATGTTGCACAAATAACTAATATCAGTACAATAATAAATGTACCTCCTCCTCTGAGATTCCTACAAAGCGTTGACTATCATTCCCTGGAATGCTCAAAGTTGCAATCACAGCCCTTTTATTATTTCCACATGAAAATAAAATTTCACCCATACTTCTTACCAGGGCTCTGCAAAGAAATCAATAAACAAAAATATATGATGAGCATGGAAGCATACACCTACCAACATTGAACACCAGAGAAGCACATAAAAGGACATTGAGTAGGAACTAAATGTTAAGGCTGTTTGAAACTTTATGTATGCAATTTACTGATAAATAAAACTTGTGTGTTGTACTAAATTGCACATTTAATTAAATAAATAAAACGGGCAAATAAATCCCACATAACTAATACTGTCTACTGTAAATGAAATACAGCTAATGAGCAAAACTTAATGCAGATTGAAAATGACAGAAAGAAACATAATTGAATCAAATCTATTAAATAAGAACTACATTGTGTCACTCAGAAAAAGGACGCCTAGTTGAATGAAATCAGATCCTATTCACGTTCATGATAACAGCAAAAAAACAGTATTCCAAATCAAAGACATTGATGTACAAGAAATGGAAGACAATTATTACAATTAAATTTATTTTTACCTAGCTAAACAGAAACGACTGATCAGGGAAAAGTTAATCACCTTACTTTTACACCATCAGTGAGTGACGAAATATTATATGATGGAACTGGGTGACTTTTACTTGACGCGCCCAGACCTCGATTCTGTGGCATGAGTGACAATTCTTTCAATTCATCGCTGAAGAAAATTATGTATTTGAGCACGAATGCCTGAAAAGTTAAAGGGGAAAACAAGCAAAATCAATTTAGAACGAAAATAATAATTTGGAACATATATTTTATATCGGTAGAAGAAATAAATAAAATGGAAATGAAAATAACAAATGGACATGAGTAGACATGCCCACACATGAACAAACAAGCCACACAGATATCTTATTTTATTACTAATAAAGCAACAAGTGAAAAATCGTGCAAAACAATGAATGAGTATAGCAAGATATTGTTTAACACAAGGAAAAGCACATAGGATGAAAGACACAGACTACATGAAATGTGCAGCCAGTCGTTAATATTTTAAAGGTTGAGGTACTCATTTAGCTATAGTTTCACTCTGAAATCAGTTTTGTCCTTGCAGGTCAAAACCATTGAAACCAGACTCAATAGTTTAGGGACTTCGATGGTCACTATTAGATTGGCTAGCTATCCAGAAGGTCCCTACAGGTGTGAAGCTCTTAAAACCAAATAGGGATCTTGCAACGCTTGAAGTAGGGACTTCATTAAACAGTTTTGAAAAATGGATAGTCCGCCACAAATAAGCAATAATGAAAAATATAGTCATTACTTGTATAGTTGCCAAAACGCCACAGGGGCCTCCTTCATGCTGCACTAGGCCCATTGATGTTTCAGGATCAGAGCTAAATCTGGAGAAAAGTTTTCATAGTATTAGTAAAAAAACAAGTAAATAATCCAATTGGAATTTTGAATTACTAGAAACAAATAACTCAAAAGTCAGACTAATTTTTAGAAAAGGACACTATGATACAACACGACGTGATTCAATTTATGTTAATGTATTACTTGTATACAATATGTTTTGTGAGAAATGTTCAGAATTTATATTAAATCTATATTACTGTTGTCCTACACCCCTCTTCAACATTTGCAAGAACACTTGTGCAAGGAAAAAACATGACTTCATATAATAAAAGATCCTTGCATTATATCATTTAGGTTCACTTAAGATTTCCCCGCTGTCTACTTTAAAGCAGAAGACAATGACAGCCACTATGGGTCCCCTTCTAGTTCAAAGATTCCTAGTTCTCTAAAGCTGTGTTCCCTTTCTTTAATTGTTTTTGGCTTCCAAACCACTATCATCTTGAGACATAATTGTTTCCACTTGAATTTGGTTCTTTTTTGAGACATGTTAGTAACACTTTTTCCAACACATCGGGTGAAATTCATATAGACTCCACCACTTTGAAAATGGGTCTCCTCGGATAAGGAAAGAGACACCACATAATTTAGTGGGTCTCACATGAACTCACCCAATGGAGAGTGTTCTACTAGTTTTACTCTTCACTTCTCAGTTTATGAGCCAATCTTGAATTTTCTCCATTCCTTACTTCCTCTTCAGGTGTTCATTGGATTCCAAACCATCCTGCACAACATCTCTCTGCAACTTCATTACTGTGCCCACCATGTGATGCTTTTAGGATGTGAGAAGTCTGATACTAGCTAATCGAACTGATATTTTGTTAGAATGATTGGAAAAATCTTCTGTTTATAAAACAACGATGGAAAACTTTAGAGTGTCTATACCCTCCCAGCCTAAAGTCCCCAATATCCTCTCAAATGATTATACCACTCCCTCTCAACACCCTCCTCTTACAGGAAATATTCATCATTTCTTCTAACTATCTCATCCAAGCTAACTGACTGACCACACTCACCAACAAGCCTAATAGATGCCTAACCAAGGTTGTCACTTGTCAGGATAAAGATCTTGAATATATATAAGTTTACAACTCTCAATTGATGCTTAAAATTTAAACATAAAACCAACCAAGAGGTAGAAAGAAGAAAAAGAAAAAAGAAAATCCAAAAAATTAAGAGGTTGAGTGAGTTGGTGTGCTTGCGCCTAAGGTTAACAAGCTGCTACGCATATGGTTATGCTTATGCATATGGCTGCTTCGACGTCGCCTCTCTCTCTCTCTCTCTGGATGGAACTAACCTCTCTCTTCCCCGCATCCTCATCATCGCCACTTTAACACTCCCACTCAATCTCCTCTTGATTTGTATCAACCGTTTCTCCTTATCTTTTTCATCACCTTCTCTCCCCATGGTAACAACTTATCTATCTCTCCTAATCGTGTTTTAGGGTTTTTTTTATTGTCAAATGGGTTGTGCAGAACCCGACCCAGCTCAAAACACAATTCCAGCAATCCCAATCGCAGCACAATCGCGAAATCGGCAATTCAATGATCCAACCCACAATTTCACTCATGATCTCACCAAAACATAATTTCGCTCACTACTTGTTAACTATTTTCCATATTTGTTTTTTGCATTATCACCAAAACTGAAACCGTTAATTAACTCAGATTTAAGAGACTCTTCATGTTTTCATTACTAGGCGAATAAATGATTTGGACATAAATGGTTCCGAATAAACAATTTCTATGTAATACATCGCTCAGGGCCGGCCCAAGAGTAAGGCAACTAAAACCCTTGCTTTAGGCCTACCAACAAAAAAAAATGTCCTTAGTTTTTTTAAACAAAAAATGCCTCGTATACGGACATAAAAGACCCCATATATTAAAATATGCTTTAGGCCTCATCGAATTTTGAAAATTATTGGGCTGGCCCTGACATTGCTATTTCAAATAGGTATATAAGGCTCGGTTCACGGCTAGGGTGGGGAAATTAAGGAACGGAGTCATAACGAGGTCAAAGATTCGATCCTAGCAAATTAAGGCTCGCAACGTGACTAGGGTGGGAAATTATTGTTTTTTCAAATGGATTGTGTAAGGAACAATTCAGACTAAGCTACTACCCATAAATGCTTAAAACGACCAAACAATGCAATGCAACATAGGTTTCAATAAACAAGCACATTGAAGGGTAGTGTTACAAAACAACAAAAATATTCAGCAACAAACAACTACCTTATTCCTTGGTTACACCATTGTGCTAGAATGCCCTTCGAAACTTCACTTCCAAACACCATAACAAACAATTTATTAGCTTCTTCCGCAGAGAGTTCCTTACTAAAGCTCTCGCCTTTGAAAGCCAACTCCTCTTCCCTCTTTACAACTCCAACTTCCCCGCCCTTCTTATCTTCTTTAACTGCTGACGACGGCGAAGCCGGTAAACGTGAAGGCAAAGGAGAAACCCTAACAATCGCAGCCATCCGCTTCTCAGCAGCCGCAGCCATAAGCTCCCGTCTCCGCGTCTTAGATTCCGGTGAATCCTCTGGCAACCCCGAAACAACACCAGCAACTTCGTCTCTCGGTTTATTCCGCTTCGGTTCCGGCGTCATACTCATCCGAATCGCCATTTGCAAATCCTCATCTTCTCCTTGATCCGCCATTATCGAATTTATCAAAACCTTCAATTCACGAATCACGCGAAAACCCTAATTGAATCAATTTTAGGGTTCCACTTGAAGAAGATCGACGAAAATTGATGAGAATTGGAAATTGGAGAGAGATTGTGAAGGGTAAAATTGGAAATTAAATTCGCGATGTGAAACTGAAACTGAAACTGCGACGGTGGTGGTGGTGATGAGTGAAACGGTGTCGAGTAGAATGAATGGTAATAGATTATTGTTGTAGAGGTGAAGGTGGTGAAATGACGGTGATAACCTTGAGTTAAAAGCGAAGAAATGGCACTAGAGTGAATAATTAAAGGGAGCGGGTAAGGGTACTGTGGGGATGCGGATTTAAGATTACAAGAAGACACCGGTGATGCTTTGCTTTGACGGGGAGGAAACAGAATTGCTTCTGTTCTTAACTGTTAAGAAACATAATTTGTGCTTGGTTTGTTTCATTTATTTTTTTATTTATTTTTGTCTCGGGAGATAGACATGAATGATATTTATTTTATTTGATGGATCGTATTAGTAGATCTCATTAAACTATCACCTATGTTTATCTTATACGATTTCTTTCCAATTACATATATGAATTATTAGGTTACACTTGGAGTGTTTCGGTGCAGGGTGTTCGGAAATCCAACATCGATGCGGCGATTTTCAATGAGCAGAATAGTTTCGGTACATGTATTTGCATCTGAGATCATCGTGGCCATATTACAAAAGTTGCTACAAATTGGTATGATGGCAATCCTCTTCCTCAAGAAGTTGAAGCGATGGGTTTATGCAATGCTATTTTGTGGCTTTGACAGTTGGGATTATAAGATATGCACATTGAACTAGATTGTAAACTAGTGGTTGATAGCATATGCGATAAGAACAATAACCAAGCCGAATTTGGCAATATCATACCTGATTGTAGGGCACTTTTACAACAATTCACAAACTTTAAGATAAGTTTGTCAAGAGACAAACGAATGTTGTCTCTCATAGCTTAGCAAGTGTGTCATCGTTGCTTAATTATAGAATGTCGAACTCTAATTTGTTCATTCTTATAAGTTGTCGTCGTTGCTTTACAATTCTTTCTCCTATTGGAGGTTCACATAATTTTACTACGTATACATGAATTGAAAAATGTAAACAAAAATTACGATAATTTATTAATGTATATTAACGCAGTTTCAATTTGTGCATATTTTAATCTACTTACTCTAAAACTGAGTGATGTATACACGACTTTGATTCGTGGAAAATGGAAAGCTGGAATTTTGATAGAGAAAAAATGGAACGCTCGACTGGAAAATGATTTCAAATTCTAACATGAGAGAAAGACAGAAAGAGAAAAATAAGTGAAAAAGGGAGACCGAAAAACCATGGAAAAGGAAAACAAAGAAGGGTTAAAAGTTGAAAATTTGAAGAAGGCGTAAAGATATTTTGGTCAAACTCAAGGTGACCAAAAGTTCCTAAGGTGCAACTGGAAAATTTCCTTTCGAAGATGGACATAAAAATTGACAATAAATAGACAAAGACAGAGTCTACTCATTTCGTTGAATTTACTACTAAAATCTGAATGAAAATTGATTGCATAAACAGGCAGCGGAATAAATTTTTTGATTTTCTTTCCCTGGATCATTACGAATTTGACATGATCAGTGATTTGAATGTTACCTCGAAGTGCAGACAGGAGACAGGAGTCTCGATCACAGCTAAGCAAACAGCAGAGCCTCTACCAGTCCGCACGAACGGTGCTCCTTCAATTCCCGGTGCTAGCCAAGCAATCAGAGGTTTGGGAGAATAAGGGTTTGTAAAACGTCTAACCATGACTTCAGCACAAGAGTTCTATTTATAGAACTCCTAGTGTGCTCTGCAAGTCAGAAGTCACTATTGGGCTTCCGTAAGCCCATTAACAAGTTTATCTTTTGCTAACTAATTAGCGTTATTTTCTAAACGCACCCATCATATAAGTCTTACTTATATTTCTCTTTTGATCGTTCCCCATAGGTTCTAGTCACGTTGGCAATAATATTAAATCTAATATTTAATATTATAAACAATGAGTGGTATCTAGCAACACATCATTGCTACCCAAAGTGACAAGAATGTCAAGTAACCTGACGAAACTTTTTCCATAAAAATATTCATGTGTATAATTACTCTTTTGTCCTCATATCTATATTGATCACAAGGCATAGTTTTTGTCACCCTTATGTAGATCAATATTTATATTTCTTGATCCCGAAATATACTGAATAACGAATAAGTCAAATATCTCATATTGACTTAGTTCGGCATGGACATGCAACTTTACTGTCATATTTCATCTAGAGGCCTAAAGATACATCTCCTATTATGAGGAGAGACAAATATCATCTAGGACACTTATGTCCCCAAGCAAGATTCATCAAGTACCCATTAGCCAACGCTGTGATTATCCTTTTACAGACAACGTTAGAATGACAATAAAGCACTTGAGTCCATATTTAGGGGTCGTGGTGGTTTCAGGTCTAAGAGTTATATACACCATTATCACTATGAGAATATCTTATGACATTTTCATAACATAATATGTAGTATTCTCACGGTAGGTTAATCTAGTATAGATATTACTCCTAATATTTATACCTATGTATAGACTTAATATCTCATATCCATGACCCATGAGATGTGGTCATCGGTCTACCCACATAATAGTCTTTGCGCTTTATTATTATTTCAATTTATATTAAAGTTTGACTACAGATACATTTAAGAATATCGTTCTTTATGTTAATGTAATCTCATGATTAAGTTGCACTTTATATACCATTAAACGAACTATATATTCTAGGGACTTTATTAATATTACAACAAATATAATAAATAATGTCATATATTATTTAATAATAAAAGTCATGATACATAGCATAAGTTTAACATAAACTATTGGCCTCTAAGGCTTACATCAACATCAACCAAAAAGTTCCTGTCATTTTTACTTTTTATTTTATAAAAAGAGGGTTTGAGTTCAAATGAAAAAAAGGAAACTACAAGAAAAGTAGTAGTGAAGTCAAAACTTTAGCAAACAAAAATAAACTAATATGGGTCGTAACATGCTTATGGATCATTGAGGAAGGAATTCCAACACACCATGTATTTGCTAAACCATATTCGCAGACATATTTGACTCGTTATGAACATGGAACACCTTCACTTCTTGCTAATCCATTTGAGTTAACCGTAGAATTTTTCAACCAACCTCTTACCCGCAACAAGATATGAGAGACTGGTTAAAAAGAAACACCACTTTGCACCGCTGACGGTGGGAGTTCAACTATTTCACCCGGCAAAGCAGATTAAAAACATTCATGTCATTAGTCAAGAATCAACGGTTGTATTATAGAAATCGACTTTTAATAAGGTAGCATAAACTAATTAAAAATAATTTGTGATGGTGATACCTCCATGAGACTTAACCAATTACATTTGAATTCTAACAATCTTTCCTTGAAGTGTGAGTCACCCACACTGCTTGCATGTTCCACACTAGGAGAGAATAGCGATTACATTATGCGTGTTTGACTAGAGTTTATCTCTAATTTAGGCTTAAATACTTGGGTTTTAGGAAGTGCACTTAGGTTTGGTTTGGGCGGTTTCAATTCTCATGTGGCCAATCAAAAACTAAACCAAACCAACGACTTCTGCTACAAGGTGGTCGAAACACATCCAAAAAAAGTTTGGTTTTTGGTTTTATTTACTGTATTAAATTTGATTTGGACACAATCGTATTGAGAACACATGTCATTTGGCCCTCAATAGCTCGACCATACAATAAAAGATTGTCAACAAACATGAAATGTGAAACAGTTGGTCCATGTCTCCCCATATTCAAAGGCCTCCACTTTCCATCCTCCACATCTTGAGAGATGAAATGCGACAATTTATCTATTTAAACGACGAAAGGGTAAGGAGACATAGAGTCTCTTTGTCTTATCCCCCTCGTATGGTTTGAAAAATGTTTGTCACTAATACATTGAAAACACAAGATAAATGTTTGTTACATATAAAAAAAATAGGGGAGAAATTGTCATCAACTATATATTTTTAAAAAAGTATGTTATAAGATAAAATAAACTAATTTAACAAAATTAGAGTTATTTTGTCAAAATAATCTAACCTTCTTATTTTATTTTATTTTTGACAAAATAATCTAACCTTCCTATTTTTATTCTACAAAATCTTTTTATTTAAATTCTCTTTACTTTTTGCAACAAATAATACTTTTTTTTTAATCTTTTTTTTGCCTCCCTCCCTATCTCTCTCTCCCTGCCTTTTCTTTTTCTTTGTTGTATTTCATTTCTTTCACTTTAATTATTTTATTAAAAAATAAACCTTTTTTTCCCTCTCAATCATGTTTTTTTTCTTTAAATTTCCTTTTTCTCTTCTCTTCATTTTATTTATCTTTCACTTTTACTCTAATTTAGGGTGTGTTTGGTTCTCACGAGAAATTGTGAAGAGAAAAAGGTGAAAAACATGATATATTTGAAGAGTTATTTCATATAAGAGAAAAAGTAAGAAAAATGGGAAGAAATAGTGACTACATTGTGTGTGACAAATGTTTTTTTTTTTCTTTCTTTTTGAAGTAATGTGACAAATGCTTGTTACCGAACAATAAGTTAAGTTTATAAACTATATGCTATCTTCTACATAAAAGCAAGAATAATTTTAACATATCAATTATAATTTATTTATTATAAAAACAAACAGGAGACGATGTTATTAATAAAACAAATTTATTGATTTTTTTCTTTTGGACAAAAATATATTTATCGATTGAATAAGGTTTACATGACATTTATATGAACCTTCGGTAAAAAAAAATAAAAATCTCTCTACGATTTTGGTTCCTATTTAAAGACCGACTATTCAATAAATGATTTTGACGTCAACGGTGCAAATCCATAAACATAGGTATTCCGATCATTGTAATTTTATCATATTATTTGTAAGTATTTTATCATTGTATCATATTAACTTGAATACTATGAGTTTGTTCGCAAAAACACCGTTTACATTTTCTATATTTTCTACCTTTATGTAATATCGAACTAAGCTATAAAAAAAGGGCGAAATAATAACAACCCTTTACGATTTTTCATTTTTATTTTTTTACAAGGGAGAAACAATGTTAAAGTCAATGCAATAGAAGTCCCCATAGTTCACCACTATTGCAGAATAATAACATCTAGAATTCTCAAGCCCATTGATGCCCACGACGCTTTCTGGACTCCCCAATAAACTGGTATCAGACTCTTGGTTAGACTTTGTGGGGGAGTGGGAGCGGGATCCTAGTGTGGATTAGGCTAGTGATGCGGGTGACTCACACTTAAATGGGAAATTGTTGAGTTTCAAGTGTGAGTGATTATGTCTCACATCAGTTAGAAATGGAGGAAACATTGACTATATAAGAGAAAAACTGGGTGGGCCACTAAAATTAGCCGTTGAAAAATTGTTTAAAGCCTCGCAAAATAGACGTATAATTGAATTATTTAAATTTTTTGGGTGGGCCACTACAACACTTTGTGGGAATTTGGATCAACCGAAACCTAAAACTGACATAAAGTTGTATAAAATCTCGTAAAGTAGACCTATAATTGTTAATTTTTTAATTTTTTCGGGTGGACCGTGGCCCATCCCAGCTGATGTGTGAGTGGTGATGCGATGTCCAAGTCCATGAAGGGGGGCCGTGGCCCACCCCAGCTCATGAAGGGCTCCGCCACTGCCGATGTGTGAGTGGAGATACGATGTCCAAGTCTCTTATTAGTACTGAACGTTTAACTCATTGTCGCTCCTGACGCTTCCCATAATCCCCAATGCTTAGGACAAACCCTTTCTTTTAATCTCCAGTTTTTCTTAGCTGAAAGATCATCATCTCATCCTAAATTATGCTCATCAAAAGAAAAAGAATTTAACACATCAAGAGCATACTCCATTGGATTGACGAGAGGACTTGTGAGCAAATTTATAATATTGTATTGTTAGAAAAGGGCGCTCCAAATTATATGGGAGAATGAATACATTAATCATTAGTTAATCAAAACAAACAGAAACATGAAGATGATGTTAATTAGATTAGACTACGAAATATCGCAACAAAAAAGTGGTCCAATCACCATCAAATTCCATTGTTTTGTGCCGACTATAAAATGTTTGGCATGACATTACTTTCAATTATTCAGAGGCAAAATATATCATTATTTTTTTTTTGAATATGACGTCAACCTGCATTGGAATGGACCCACTGGATCTTCCCATACACTGAACTTGCTAAGCTGTATTTTTTTTCCCTTCCTTTGGCGTCTCATGCATAACAACTATTATTAAACTAAAAACTAAAACATGCCACAAGTACACTTATATTGTTTTACTTTAATATATTTAGGAAAATAGCTTACATGGTAATATTCGTACAAGTTCCTAAAAAATAGTAACATAAATTTTCTTATGTTTAGGGTTCAACTACAAATATGGTACAAGTGGTTCAGATAAAACCAACAAAACCAAGAATCAAAACCGAACCAAATTAAAAATATTCGATTTTGTTTGGTTCAGTTTGAAATTAAACTAAATCAGCCTATACCAATCTAGTTTGGTTCGGTTTGAAATTAAAGCAAGATCATTTTGTCTTCACCTTACACACTTAAATAAAGTTAGGATAATGCATTGGAATTTGGCGATCCAAGTTGAAATTGAATTGAAATTTTAGTTTGGATGTGTTTTTTAATTTGACGGCGAATTTAATTATAGGATGTTTAAATTTCAGTTTGTATGGATTGTTGTTTTGAGTATGTTTTAATTTCTAAACGTGTTTTGAAATTTGTGTTTGATGAATGATGGACGCTTGGATCATGGATGATTGAAATATTTCAGTTTCATGAAGTTTTGTTTGATCAATGATGGATGAATTAATGTGTCATTGATGGATGAAATATTTGAGTATTGTTAGTTATACAGCGTTGTTTGAATACCAGAGAAAAACAAAAAAATAAAATACAAAGTTCCATGAAATATTTGAGTATGTTAGTATACATGAAATGCAAATTTGTAAGAATATAATTTTTTTTAACTGTATTTTCAAACAAACCGATCAATCGAACCGATTCAAACCAATTAGTTTGATTCAGTTTTATTTTTTAAAAATAGTAAAAATCAAACCAAACCAAACTGATGAAGATTTCATCGCTTCAAACATTTTTTTGATTGAATACCAATTCAAACCAAACCGTTACACCCCTAGCTACATGTTACAACTAGCTGCTAATCATGACTTGAGTAAGTAGGATCAATATATTTAAAAGTAATTTTTTGAGGAGATTAATAATTATTGTTAGAATAAGACCTAAATTGATAATTAAATAAATACAAAGATTGTTTGAGTTCTTAAAAATGGGAGATATTAAATTGATTTTTAAAAATGTGAAATGTAGATTGAATTTCTCCATGTTAGGATAATTTTTGTGGTGACCGAGGTTTGAACCCCAAATCTTGTATATATTATACATTGTCTCTACCAACTGAGTTAAGCTCACAAAAACAAGCTATTTTTAATTAATACTTGTAACTCGTCATTATATAAAAAATAGCGAATATTTAAAATCAATGGTCTAATGTTAAATACATAGTGTGGTCACACACAAAAAAAAAAAAC
>Ga0228711_1007548_pt1 | contig 15691 bp, 12 predicted proteins | sample MedpolnodulmetaG_2_FD_177996 | JGI IMG/M metagenome (GOLD analysis project Ga0228711, IMG submission 177996) | Root nodule microbial communities from Medicago polymorpha collected in Santa Monica, California, United States - brown nodules | ecosystem: Host-associated > Plants > Roots > Nodule...
TAAACAACCTATTGTTTCGTTCCTTCCAGATTTCCCAAACTGTTGCATACCAAATAACCTGTAACAACGAACGCCGCTTGTTCCCCAATCCACCGCTGGAGCTAAACTGGATAAAATGATCAGGCACAGTAAAGGGGTTGGTCATTGAGACACCAATCCAACTGTAAATCAAATGCCAAACTGGACCCAAGATATTACAATGTAAGAATAAATGCGAAGACGATTCTACTAGGTCACACCCTGCCACACACGTCCGAGAATCATAGTTGATAACACCTCGCCGGAGAAGATTGTCCTTTGTAGGTAACCTATCCCGAAATAACCGCCAAGCAAACAACACCACCTTTAGGGGCACATTCTTATGCCAAAGCGAAGCAGCATCAACAGGAAGATCCACCTGCGGATGTAAAGTAAGAAAACGATAGAGACTATGAACTGTGAATGCTGAAGAATTCTCCAGAGTCCAAAGCCACTTATCTTCCTTAGTAATCTGCAATGTAACATGAGCAAGCAGTAAAATAAGTTCCCCATCCATCTCCTCCTCCCACACGAACAACCTCCGTCTCCATCTCCAAGCCTCACCACCCCCCCCCACCCTAACTGCGCAATCTCTAACACCGACGCCCCCTTAAAAACAGACAACTCAAATTTTAAAGTTAAAGTTGACACTTGACTTCAAATTTTTTTGGACCTTGGACATTTTATTTTTGGACCTATTCTAAGTAATAAATAAAAAGAAAATAACCTAAAAAAACAAAATAAAATAAAAATAAAAATAATATAAAAGATGGAGATAAAATAAAATAAAAACTAATAAAAATACCAATAAAGTAAATACCAATAAAGTAAATAAAAAAGACTAATAATAAAATAAAAATACGGGGACCAAAACGAACGAAAAATGAGGTATTTTAAAGTACCTCTCTGCCGAATTTTTCTCTGAAAATTCAGATAATATTCCGGATCAGAGGGTGTATGAATGTAGGGTCTTAGGTCAAAAATCAGGATATGACATTGACATTTTTCAAAAGTTTAAGGTACGTTTCATCAAACCATATCTAAATCAATTCAATTGATGTTTGCAAAGGTTTAGAAAGCTTAATTACATTTAATTACATCAAAAGAATCAGTTTGGAACGGTCCGGATCGGCCTCAAGTACCCCAAAACGACAAAAACATGAGTGCTGGTCTGGGCAACTTGCCACCAACTCGTGATGAGCTTGCCTCGCGAGTTGCACCAGACAACAACTCTGTTTTTTGGTTTTTCCTCTCGGGAAAACCATCCCATTTCACACCAAAACCCCATTTTTTGATCCCATTGACCCCAAATTCTACCCCAAAAATTATACACTTGATTGCAAACATAAAAGGCATTCAAAACCATAACAAACATCGAATTAAACATCAATTCATCTCAAAATCATCATCAAAAAACCATTTTTCTCATTTCTCATACAAACTTCAAAACAACCACACCAATTAAAAACCCATCAACACATAAATATAAATAATCATTAATGAAGTGAATTCAAACATGTTTTAACACCAATCATACACCAATTCATGAATTTCACTCAAATAGTCAAAAATCATGAAAACAACTCAACAACAACAACAACAACAACAACAACAATGAAGTTTAAGATAACAACATCACCAATTCATGAAGTTTATCACACCCATAACTCTACATGAAAAAGGAACACGAATTTTATCATTAAATTTCATCAAATCTCAATTCACCAAAATAATCACTTATGAAATTAAGTAGAAAAAGATATTCTAGTTTAAATTATGAATGAACACTATCCCCTTTACCTCAAATAAGCACAACCTTAGCTTAGGCTTCACTTTTGCTCCTTGAATCTCTACCCTCCTCTTGCTCTTCAAGTTCTTCTCTCTAACCCTTGTTCTTGCTCTTTCTCTCTCTACCTCTCTAAAAAGTTTTGTGAATAATGAGTGTAAAACCATAATTCTCTTAACACTAGAGTTTATATAGGCTCTACACAATTGGGCTTAACCCTCAAATGTCTTAATGGGCTCAAAGTTCTCATTAACTAATTCACAAAGTTTTTACTCACTTAACGAATAAAATAACAAATAGTTACCGGCTCTTAATTAATTACCACGACCCACTAGTAAGTTAGTAAATATATAATTCGCACTTAAAACACTAAAATAATCCTCACAGTGAAATTACTAATTTACTCTTGCTCACCAAAATGATCAAACTACCCCTGAGTCTAAAATGACTAAAATACCCTTCAAACACCAATTTCCGCTAAAATACACACAGAGGCAAATAATCACACACAAGCATATACAAACACACATAAAAACAAATAAAATAAATCTGACAAAAATCGGGCTGTTACAATCGCTAACAAAAAAAGGTTGATATGTGTTGAAGAAGTATCAACAAGTTTTAATCCAATCTCCCTAGCCCGTATATGGCTGCTGACGTCTTCCTCTCTCTGTCTATATCTATAGTGTTTAAGTTACCAGTGAAAAAATAATAAAAGAAGATAATACATGTCTATTTATAGAGTTATGTAAATGTATGTTCACTAGGCGCAATAAGGCTCGCCTACTGAATTAAAAATTCTTTGTTGGAGCGAAAAGGCAATTATCTTAAGATATTTCTTGACATTGCTTTAGTTCGCTCAGTGGACCAAATATTGCCTAGCGAACTGTATTGTGCATTTCTCACTAAAACTCTCTGTTTTGGCTCGCTTTCATGTCGATAAGTTTGCCTAGTGAATTGGGTTTGACCCCAAATGTCTTTATGATGCTCTGGTTTGGCTTCTACTATGTGTGCTTGCATCGTCTTGTTCAAAACCTACAAAAAGGTGTAGGAAAAAGATGTGATAGCTTTCTAGCATAGTTTTTCGATATAAACGATTTTTACATATAGTTAAGGGTTTTCTATCAGATTACTTACAAAGCAAGTCGATAAGTGCTATGGAGAATAATTGTAATTTTCCACTTATCAACTCTCCTCAAACTAGAACTTTGTTTGTCCTAAGATAAAATTCCTCAAAAAGATAAAAGTTCATCCTTAAGAATTGCTTTGAATGCGATAATTGATTCCCAAGGTTTTAGTGAATCAATCATTTTGAAAGAATATATAATGCATGATTCAATTATAGATTACACAGGCAAATCTTATGTTTATTACCATCCTGGAATCAAACCATGAATGTGAAATAAGTTCTAGATACAAAATTTTCTCATACATTCCAAGGCAATCTAATGTCAAATATTGAATCACGCCTAACAACTTCTTTATAAGTAAATAGTGGAAATTAAGAACATATGTGAAGTGAAACTCACATCCAACAAATATGTTAACATCTTAACCAAGTTAGGCATTCGTCTAAGCATGCCTTGAAACCATTAGAACACAGTTCACTAAGTTTTTTCAATGGTTTTAATGAGGCCTCGTTACAAAATAATTAACATTTATCTAGGCATTTGATTCAAAATTTCCTTGTAATAGTGGAGCATTCACACCTTGGCATTTATACACGAAACAAAATGTTTACAATCACAATTCCCCTTTTGAATTTTACAAAGCCAGCTGGTGATACAAATATTTTATTGACTATTCTTTACAACTTATTCTATTTTTTTTTCTTTTTTCACTCTTTTCCAAGTTTTTTCTTTCCTTTTTCGTTTAATTTTTCTTTTTGTTGTCAAGATAGTATTTTAGATATCACCATGTGACTTGACTCTTTAGTAAGCTTTCCTTTGTCTCCCCAACTTGAACTAAACCATATAACTCAATTAAATTATCCCCGATCCATAGACAAGAGACATATTTTCAGTAGACAATGATGGTTCAGGGTTTTATTGTTCAATAAAAAATAGAATTTGCTTATGTATCAATTCTGAACTGAATTTGGAAAAACATGGTAGGTTCGCTAAGCTCATTAGGCTTGCCTAGAAAATTTGATAGTTCACAATTGTTGCAGATTCTGTCAATTTTGCTCAAAGGAGTTATCAAATACTCTTTAACTCGTAAGTTAGGCTATATGAATGTGAGAAAAACACAAGAAGGGGAGTTGAACTGTGTTTGCTTTTTCAAAAAAAATTTCAAGTGTTTGATCAGAAGCAGGGTTCTTATCAAAGTCTAAATTAGAGTTATGCATTGAAATAAAAAAAAAAACAGAGAGAGAGAGAGAGAGAGAGAGAGAGAGAGAGAGAGAGAGAGAGAGATACAACACAAACAGATTATAACAGTTCTTCTCACAGTCTGAGAGAAGTCAAGTCCCCTAGCACTTCCTAGGGATTTTTCACTATAATCACACAAGATTACAATTTTCTCAAAAACACAATAAGAAACTTCCTTTGCTCAAACACACAAGTAAGAGACTTATACAATATAAGTTTAATCAAATAAAAGAGATTGTTTTTACACTTGATATACAATCAAGGGTGTAAAAAAGTTAAAGACCAAATGACTTCTAAATAGTTATTAAATTCTAAGATTGAAATTTTGTAAGAATTTCTCTAAGTGTTTGTGTGCTGTATATTTTGACAGAGAAAGAGCACGTGTAAAATGACAGAAGTCTTGTTATTTTTCTTCAACTACTTATGTCCTTATATAGAAAAGAATGAGGGAGTTGTCGTTGAAGAGGTGTCAACGCATCAAATTAGTCCTTGAGAAGCTTAATCAGAGACATTGAAATGTTGCCTCAAATGGATAATATCATTGAGTAGTCATTCGAGAATCCTTTGCTTCTAATATAATGATATGTTACATTCTCTAGGTCCTTGAATTTTCTTGTTTGTTTATGTATGTGGTCAAAATACGACAAATTGTACTACTTAGAGTCTGATAGTGTATTCCTTCATAAGACGACAAACCATGTCAGAGTCTTCAGATGCTTCATCTTTCTAATGCTTTATTCGTTCATTAACTTTTGAGTGGATAACCTTTTCTTATCTAAGTGTTGACTTTCTCGTTGACCTTTATTCAGATCTTATTTCAAGTCATACTAGCTTTTCTTATGATTTAGATTCTCTCTTATGCGTTCATAGTCTTGACTTTTCAGAACCAAAACTTGACCATGAAAATCAGAATTTAATTATACGGTCATGCACATTTGAAAACACATTAGCATATCCAATTGTTTTTCATACTTTTTTATAATCAAAACTTCAGAGGCATTGTTCAAAGCCCATTTTGGTTCAACATTATATATGGTCAAGTAGGTGTACTCAATTTCAAAAAAAAATAAAAAAAATCCTGGTCCTTTCTATGTTTTCATGCATTTCAAGTAAGTGGCAAGATTAAAACTGGTAATTGTCGGTCTTCTGTGCGTATGGTAAAATTGAAAACCTTCCTCGCATTTTGGCTAGTTCTAAGTGATTCAAGATCAAAGTTCATGGTTATCAGAGTTTGGTTGAGAAATTGTTTCAGAGTCAACATTAATCTGTTGAGTCTCCTCTAAAAACAAATATCCTTCTAGTAGATGGGATGCAATAACAGGTGGAGGGGTGGGAATATTTGAGATATCACCAACTATTACCATGGCCAGAGGGTGAATTTCGGAGGTTTCTTGAGTGGATACTGACACAACAGAGGTTAAAAATTGTGTTATGTTGATATATGCTTGTTGTAGATCAACTATTTCTCCTTGGGTTTTGGTGTAGTCGTTGTGAAGTTCCTTTAGTTCGGTTTTAGACTTTTCTACATCACTTTTAATAATGTCTTATGAATTGCTCTCAAATTCAGAAGAATTATCAGAGATGTGGATTGCAACAAACTGTTTTTAGCTAGAATTATTTTATTTATTAATTATATGTGTTTATATGTTCTTAATCACTTCTGTGTGTATTTGATTTGGGATTAGTGTATTTTTGATCTACAAGGGTATCTTGGTCATTTTGGAGGCTAAGGGTATTTTGGTCTTTTGGCGAGAAAGGGTAAATTAGTAATTTTATTTGAGAAGGTTATTTTTGGCGTTTTAGTGAGAATAGTTATTTTTACTAAGTGACTAGTGAATTGGGGTAATTATTTAGAGATGGTAATTATTCAGTATTTTAACGGATTAATGAGTAGTACCTTTTGAGAATTTCTTAATAAGAGCTTTAGGCCCATTACGAGGGAATTTAACCTAGCCCAATTAAGAAGTGACTATATAAGCTTAACATGAGTAGAAACTATGGTTAGAACGTTTCATTTCTCATAACAAAGGGAGGCTAGAGAGAGAAAGTGGGAAGAATAGAGAGAATAAGAGAAGAGGAAGAACTTGGAGAAGAGGAAAGCTAGAGATTGGAAGCTATAGGGGAGAGTGAAGCCATAACTAGTGATTGTGAAGCTTTGAGGTAAGGGGGATAGAACTATTTCATCAAAGAAGCTATAATCTCATCTTTTTACTTTTGGGTCATAAGTGCTTTTGTGTGAATTATGATTTTTGTGATTTTTGATGTTGAATTTCGTGCTCCTAACTCATGTGTAATTATGGGTATGTTAAATTTCCTGGAATTGATGTGTTTATATGTTCAAGTTCATAGTTGATGTTTGAAATAAGTTGTTTTGATGATTTTTGCTCAATTAAGTGTAAACCATGAATTTGCGAGTGATTGTTGTTCAAACATGTCTAAATTCACTTGATATAAGTTTATATATGTTTGTATGTTGGGGTTTGAATTGTTGTTGTTCGAGAAGTTTGAATGAAATTGTGAAAATAAGAGTTTTTGATGAAAAATGAGTTTGATGTTGAATTTGTCATGAAATGATGTTATAAATTCATTAACTAATAACAAAGTTTTGAAAACGAATTTGGGTCAAAGGGGATCAAAATTGGGGCTTTTGTGAAGAATTGGAGTGAGTTCCCAAGAGGAACCCAGAAATTTGGGCTCCCTGCCTGGTGCAACTCGCTAGGCGACATGTAGCTTGTTGTGGCGAGCTACCCAAGACAAAACCCATGATGTTGGGCATCCCGGGCAATTGGGGGTCATTTTGGACTTTTCTAAATGATTCTTTTGATATGTTTGATTGTTGTTTTCACTTAGAAACCTAGTGGAACATCAAATGGATTTGATTAAAATTGATTTTGTGAATCGAATTGAAACTTAGTTGAAAAATGTTCAAGAACGTGAAATTTTCCAAAACTCGTTTTTTCTCAAGCAAAATGATGGGGTTATGATTTGTTTACTGTAACTATGAGTCTAGAATGAATATGCAATGAGTATATAGGATTGGAACTTGGTTTTACTTTGAAAATGCTTTACTTTTGGAAAATGAGAAAATGAGACGAACTTAGAGAATTTTTGGAAATAATCGGAATTGAACTATGAAGAGGATATGTATGAGCTACAGTGATGCTATGTGATGTATGAAACTACTTTGTTGTTGTGTTTAAACATTGATGCCTTGTTTTCGGTGAATTATTTGGAAAATGATAGTTTTTGTAAAAATAGACGAACTTTGTCAAAGTAAGACTTCATGATTGAATAACTCGCAAATGGCTTTGTGTTCATGATAATAGGATAGAATAAGAATGGATCAATGATGATTGGATGTTTAATATGATGAATGTCATGATGTGGTTAGTTATCCGTCTTTTATGCAAAAATGTGATTTGTGAAATGTTATTGTTCCTTTGAGGTGAAACTTATTGATGATGATTATGATGATGATGTCTTGGTGATTTTAACTTGATGAATTGATGATGACTTATTGAATCTTGACTTGTTGAATGTGTGGATGTAAGTTCTTGATAAAGCAAATGTTGGTGAAAAACATAATTGGTGATGATTACTATGTTAAATTGGTGAAGATATTATATGATGTGTGAATTGTGCAATATAGTTGGTGAGTTGTGCATTGTCGAGTCTTTACGCGAAATTCATGCATTCATAATCATATTTGATGTGTTTTGAAGAATGTAATTGGTGATGTTTATTACATAGCTTTTGCAGAACATAATTGGTGATGTTTATTACGTTGGTGGATTCAATACGGTAAAATCATCTCCGGAATCCAATTGATACCACATACATCTAGAAGAGTCTAGAACATTGCATGCACTTGATAATTAGTGAGTCGTGTCATACTTGACTATGTGAATTGGTGATTATGTGCATTGGTGAAACTGGGTGAAGGTTGTGAACGTTTGAAATAGGTGAACGTGTATTCATTACTTGATTATGCTTGAAAGCTTAATAAATAATGTTTGGTGTGGATTTTCATTGTGAATGATTTGATTAAGTGTTTAATTGATCATTGAAAAATGAATATGCTATTTTGCTTTCAAGTTGATTATATATTATTTATGGAATATTATCTAACCCCCAGTGGTAATTTGGTTGACCGCCTACCTTATTCGTATGGATGGGTAAACGACGTGCATGAGTGATTGCTTTGCTTGTGAGTATGCTTGAGGCTATCTTTAGAGCTACCTCGTTTCTTTTATGTTTGGAGTCTAGTTCTAGGGTTCTGATTAGGATGTTGGTCTTTTGTCATTTATTTTGATGAGATTATCCCTCAATATGTTGAGATTTGAGTTTTTTTTTTGGGTTGTATTATGATACATGTGACATGGCTATTTTGGAGATTTTATTATCTGTTGATGAGATGTTATGATGTTATTCTGCTGCGAGTTTTGAAAAAAAATTTATGCATGTTTTTGGAGAAAATGTAGATGTAGCATCTAAACTCTTAGATTAGTTGTATTATTCGCGTAATTTATTGCTTTAAGGGTTTATGGTGTTACATGGATGGTCTGAGATTGGTTTTGATCAATCATTCTTAGTGGTTGAGGTTGGGGTGATGATGTGTGTTCTGACCTTTGTGAAGGTGATGTGTGTTCTGAAGATTGGGGGGAAGGTGGAATTTCAACTTGGTTATAAGTTGAGGATTCATATGGGATGGATTTTTGTGAAGATGGTGTGGGTGGTCTTTGAGGAGTTGGTGCAGTTTGAGAGGGTGATTGGATTGTACTTTAGCAATAAAATAAGGTTAAAAAATTATACCTTGTTCTGATGCAAGAGCAGCATCTCTGAAGCATCTTTAGACTCCCTCACTTCAGCAGCATCTGAAGTCTCCTCGGTCCTACTTTCCATAGCTTCTGCTAGCAACTTTCTTGCAGTTTCAAAAGCCTCCACTTCAACCTCATTTGCCAGAACTTGAGCTTCATTCACCTTTTTCACAAAAGGTTTCACATCCTCATATACATCTTCATCCAAAGTTATCATCTTACTTAACCTCTTCTTCTTAGTAAGTACTACAACTTTAGCTTTAGAAGTGGGAGAAGCTTAAGAAGCTCCACTTCTGTTCCTAGAAGCCTTCAGAAGCGCCTTTTTCTTAGGCTCATTCTATACCTCAAAATCAGATTTCCTCTCCCCTTGAGGGATATCTTCCATCCTGATTGTAATTCCTTATTGCTTGTAGAGTTCTATGAAGCTTTAAATGACCACCTTGTTGTCAGCCAGTGAGATGATAGGATAGTCATGCATAAAGTCTAGATTCCTTGTTCTAACTCAAAAGGGAACTTGAGATTTTTTAGCTTCTTCCTTATCCAGAAACATCATGTTGACAAGAGTTAATGAAGAAATCACATTTCCACACTCTATGTCCAGTTCAAATGATGCTTCATAGTCATATGGGATTGTCTTCCTCTTTCCTTTCTTGTATTCCTGGATGCTTTCCATCAGGTGCTAAAAAATCAGATGAGGCAGGATGGTCTTCATCTTAATAGCAAGAAACAAGATTAGATGCCTGTGATCCCAACTGATCTAATCAGTTCTTGAACTTCTTGGTTGTAAGCATCCCATAAAAATCTTGAAGAACAATTTAAAGATTGGATGCTAATTTCCAGAATTTCCTAAATTACCAGTCCTAGCAAATAATTTCTCCTTGATCTGCTGAGCATAGTCACTCTTCTCAGTGGTTCCATATTCATTAATCTCTATGTTCTTGCATATGACGAGTTTTGCAATATCAGATTAATTGATCTTCACATCAATTCCTTGAACATCAAATCTGATTTCTATCTCAGTGATGACTTTGAGACCCAATTGTTCAGCAGTTTTCCCGTTAATGTCTTCATACTTAGTTTGCTACTGGGCCAATTCCTTATCAGCATCTTCCAAATCAAACACTTTAGTCGTTACCCAAAAATCTTTCACTGGGTTTGTGTAAGTAGGACAATTCAGTATTTCAAAGTAACTAAGCCACCCTTGATATTCAAATGCTTCCTTGAGATTAAATCCATTTGCTTTCATTGATTCGAAGTCAACTATCAATTCTGACAAAATTGTAAAGTTTGATTCTCTTAATGATCATAGTTCTAGGTTTAATCTTCAAAGTTTTATGAATATCAACAATCATTGAATTAATTGTAGGTTGAGAAGATGATGAAGTCATTTCTGGAGTTCAGGGTTCTAAGGAAATTTTTCAAAAAATAGTTTTTCTCGAAGGAGGTTAGAAAAATGTAAAGTGTTGGAATAGAGTGTAAGTGTGCAAGAGTAGTGAGTGAGTGTGTAAACCTTTGATATTCGGTACTTGGTTGAAACAACACACATTAGTTACAAATTAGGGGGATAAGCATTTAAAACCATTAACCATTGCATAACAGTCTCAAAGTGCCGCCAAAAGTTAAGAACTTCATATGGAGGATGTGTCCTGGTTGTTTGCCTTCTAGAATACGACTTCTAGACAACGGGGTTCAGTGCCCGATGAATTGCATAAGTTGCAACAATGACTTAGAAGATCTTGTTCATATTTTCCTCGAATGTCCTTTTTCTATTTAAGTGTGGTGTATTGTTGGTCTTTAGGACGAAGTCGATCACTCCACTAGCAATCATGGCTCCATGGTGAATGCCATATTTTCCTTATTACACTACTTGCAGCCAGAACATTCTCATGTAATGGATGTTGTTATGTGGAGTTTGTGGAAACATCGCAATCTGAAACTTTTGCCAAACGAGAATGAATTATATGTTCATGTGGTTGACCGAACACGACATATGTTGGAAGATTTTTAGGAAGCGAAATCACCTAATAATATCGTTCGTCAGCAACATAATCAAGTTCGTCACAAAATTAGTACAACGATATTGTCCAATGTGTAGGCTTTACCAACTGCATAACAACAATTGTTCTTTGGCAGAGACCTCAACAAGGTTGGTTAAATTGTAACGTCGATGCCTCCTTTTTGTCTCGGAGAAACCGTACATGTGTTTGTATTTATCTTTGTGATGATGCATTTGATTTTGTATTAGCTAAAACTATAAGTTTTACAACTTTGTACCATGTGGCCATGTGGTTGTGGGCGAAGCTATGGGTTTATATTATGTACTTTAGTGGATTCAGATATGCAGTTTTACATTATCGATTTTATGGTGAGATAAACATTGATTTCACATCTTAAAATGACAAAAATATCCTTGCGATATAGATCAAAAGGCTTGTATAAAAGCTACAGAACTTTTTTATTTAAGTCAAAACCCCTTGCGCCTAGTTATAGGTTAGGGTTTAAGCAGCGAAAGCAAAACAACAGCTCCTATCCTCCCTTTGTAGCCCCAATTCGTGTTTCAATTCCGACAAATTTCATCTTAACAATGGAAACCCAAAACAACAACGGGTCGGAACCTGACCCGAGCCTTGTTACGGCGGAGACACCGGAACTAATGCCTCAAAATCTTGTTAACAACAACCCTGTTGCGGCGGAGACATCTAAGCCACAGCCTGAAAAGCTTAGCAACAACAACGGGTCAGAACTTGACCCAAACCCTTTTGCGGCGGAGTCACCGGTGGCCGAAAAGCTTGGTACTTCGGATGGTGAAATTTCTATTGAGAAATCCGTGGAAAGGATCACGTTAACGGGTGACCCTCCTTCAGTTGAGGTGAATGGGAATGAGGATAAAGATGATGGAAGTGAAGGTGAAAGTTCAGAGTCTGAATCTGAGAGTTCTACTTCTTCATCGTCATCATCCTCGACGTCTGGTTCTGACACTGATGAAGACGACGACGATGATGCTGAAGAAGAAGAAGAAGGGGAGATAAGTGATGATGAGAAGATGGTTAGTTGGAGTGCGGCTGACGGTGATCTTGATGATGAAGATGTTGTAGTAGGACCAATTAGGTCAAAGAATGAGATTCAGGTATTTTCTTTTTCTTTTTTATTTTCATTCATAAAGTAGGTATCTTTTTAATTTGATTGCATAGAAAAATACTTGGTGACTTTAGTGTATTTAATTGATAGTGAGATGAATGATTAAAATAAATGATTGTGCAATGCTTCATTGACAATTATCTGGTTTTATTTAGAAGGAAAAAATTAATTAATTGTGTAGTGCTGGTTTTGTTGATAATTAAAGATGGGGATGCTTCATAATAACATGCTTCATTGATAATAATCTGGGTTTTATCACCAGAAACATGTTATCCAGAAACATTTATATACTTGACAACATGGTTACAAACATGTATATGGTGGATTGGATTCGTATCCCTTAACTGCAGTTTGGTCTGTTCTTGAGGGACAGTTTTGAGCCAATTTTGAAGATCTAGGAATTGTCCTATTTGACATGTTGCTTTGAAGGTAGCTTTGGTTGGCATTTAGAATTGAAGTTAGAATATGAGAGAAACTTTGATAATGTTGATGCTTAATGCGATGCTCAATCTTAGAGTAAAGAGTTTTTTTATTGAATAATATGAAATAATTTGACTAACTTTGGAACTCATGAATGGTGTTGATTTTGCAGAATTTGCCTCCAGTTCCTCCGGTGGATGTGTCTTTAGCACCGCACCATAAAATGCTACCTGTGGGAGTTGTTATGTCGGTAAGCTTACATAAATCCCATCCGTTATTATGAGTAGAATAGAAGATGAACAAAAGGAAATCATTGTGAATGGCAAGATTTTGAAACTTAGGAGAATCGTTGAGTACTAGTGTGATTAAATTCCACAAGACATTACAACAAATGAACTCAAAGGTAAGGTTCATGTGGGTTAGATTGTGAAACATGGGTTTGTAGACACAGTTTATGAAGTATCAGTTACATGAAAAACCAAACATCATATTATCTTAGTGCACACAAAAAGTGTGTTACAATGCATATGGAAGGGAGTATAGGAATTAATTTTTTTTGTTGCGACCAATTTGGGTAATGGTTTAGCCCCTCTTCCACCGTTGGTTGAATGTCACAACCAACTGTTCTTCTAGATCTTGCAACTAAATCTTCTCGATTAGGACATCCGCAAAAAAGATTGAACATAATCACGCAACTTCTAAAGGTGTAACTGGAGGGTGACAAGAGGTCTACTACTGTAGAAGCAATTAGGCTGAAGTGTTGAAGTGACCTTGCGGAGGTCAAGTTCTTGAATTCCTCTTAGCGATGCTGCATAAAGAAATAGCTCAAGCTATATATTTTGAAGTTTTAAAAAATATTTGTACCTCAGGCTATTTCCTTTTGCCATTTCCCTAAATGGAATTCAAGTATTCAACCTCCGCATGATCACTTCAACCCTGTTGCTTAATTGCGTTTACAGTTGCAAAACTCTTGTCACCCTCAAGTTCTACACTGTTATTTTGAATTGCTTTTCCAATGTTGATTATCCGTTACTCAAATACCTTTATTTGATTGAACCTTGTCTTTAGAAATTGCACCCTTATGTTCAAGATTTTTGTGGATGTCCCAATCTTGAAAGATTTAGATGCAAATCCCTAAGAATAGTAGTTGGTTGTGACATTCAACTACTAGTCGAAGAAGGGGCCAAATCCTGACCTACATTCTCACAACCAAACTTTCTCATTCATATATCCAGTCTCATATGCTTTGTAACACATTCTTTTTGTGCGCAAGATTAGCAATATGCTACTTGCTTCTCTCTTATATTATTAATAACTTTTTTTTATTTATTATAAAGGTCTGTTAAGTAACAGCTATTTGTTTTTCATATAACTATTATGTCATAAATTGTGTCTGCAATCCCACATCTCACAATCTAACCCACACGAACCTTACCTTTGGGTTCATTCGCTGCAATGTCTTGTGGAATTGGTTCCCACCAGTGCTCTACAATGTCTTTTGGAATTTGTTTTTGTTTTTCTTTCTCTAGTTGATTGGGAACACCCTATCTTTGTAAATCAAGTGTCTGCAATTACATAATAAATACATGAATTATATCAGAAGGGGTACCAATTATTGTTAGAATCAATCAACTTTCTTCTTTGACAGACTCTTGGAGCTCAAGTCATTGTGGAAGGAGTGGAGAAACATGAACCTCTTAATGAAGGTTCTGTTTTGTGGCTGACTGAAAGCCGCAAACCACTAGGTTTAGTTGATGAAATCTTTGGACCAGTCAAAAACCCGTATTATGTTGTGAGATACAATTCTGAAAATGATGTCCCTGCGGGGATCCAAGGGGGAACAACTTTGGTCTCATGTGTTCCAGAATTTGCTGAACATGTGCTCAATAATAAGGATCTTTACAGGAAAGGCTATGATGCATCTGGTGCGTATGATGAAGAGTTGTCTGATGAAGTAGAGTTTTCAGATGATGAGAAAGAGGCTGAATACAGGAAAATGCAAAAAATGACAAAGAGAGGGGTAAATGACCAAAATCCTGGCAAGAAGAAAAACAATAAAAAGAAATTTTCACCGAAAGAGCATGTGTTACCTCCTAATGCACCTGTAGCATCACCACATGTGTTTCCCAACGTCCCTAACGCACCTGCAGCAGCACCATTTGTTAATAAAGGAAACTATTCTCCTTTTTCAGGCATTGGACAAGGTGGAACTACCACAGTTTCTCCATTTCAACCTTTAAATGCAGGTCCTAACTTCGCTGCAAATTCATTGTGGACAAATCAGACAACATTTCCACAGCAGCCACAGCCCTCCCTGCCTCCAAACGCATTTCCTTCAAATGCCATGTCATATTATCCACAAAACACACAATTTTCTCATCAGTTTCCTGTTCCAGGAATTCCATTTCAACAGCAAATGAATCCCAGTCACGGAACTCATTTCCCAACTATGATGCCTGGGGTACAGCCCAATATATTTTCACAACAACCGATGTATGCACCAGGGTTTGTGGGTCAAAACCAAATGCCACAACAATCCTTCCAACAGATTCAGCAACCACCTATCTTTCAAGCGCAGCAACAGGGTTTTCCACCCACTGAATTGCAGCAGCCAGAAAGAAAAGTTAACTTGCGTCCGAGTGGCAACCCCTCTCAATTTCATCCAGGTTCATCAGGTAGTCGAGGGAGACCATCATTTCGTGGTGCCGGTAGGAGAGGGTGGCAACCTTCAAGGTGACATTGAAATGATTGATCAAGTTGGGCCATTCTGTAGGGACTGTATTTGCACATTTTTCTGCAGCTTCTTAAACTATGAAAGGATTTCATGGGTTCTTAAAAGGGACGAATCAAGTTCCTGATTTATTAGTTACATGTGTCATATGTGCTTGGAAGTATATGTCATCTCATCATCTGTACTTTTTCTTTTGTAATCTATGGGATACACACTTCTCTTCTGTAATCTTAATGCAGCGAGCCCATTTTTATTTTAACTCTTTTGAAGTGATTATACTTTGTAGAGTAAGTGTTGGATTACAGTCGATGATTGTGAAATTAAATGTTAGATCATAATTAAGTTGATAAGCATGTATCAGAAACCAGAAATGCTATGTTTTAGTTTTTTTTTTTTTTTTGTTTGAGGGGTT
>Ga0228711_1007550_pt1 | contig 15684 bp, 8 predicted proteins | sample MedpolnodulmetaG_2_FD_177996 | JGI IMG/M metagenome (GOLD analysis project Ga0228711, IMG submission 177996) | Root nodule microbial communities from Medicago polymorpha collected in Santa Monica, California, United States - brown nodules | ecosystem: Host-associated > Plants > Roots > Nodule...
TTATATATATATATATATATATATATATATATATATATATATATATATATATATATTCTTAGAAGCATGAAATTTAGAAAGCAACATTTGTCAATACCGCTAGTCTGGCAACTTTAGCAAGCTTTAGCTTTATTTCTCTAGGCAATCTCCTTTTGACTGCCTGGGATGTATTATCAGCCTCTGGGTTTTCCGCTGCAGGGGGCCTTGCTGTAATATTATTCAAAATGAACAACAGAAGAAAAGAAAGGCAAAAAAATAGTGTTAGCAACAAACTTCCCAAACTTATCTATGTGTGAAATATCAAGTTTGAGACTTACACTCTGCGACCATTTTCTCTAACTCGCCAAGAGCCTTCTCAAGCATTGAAGATTTTGGCCTAACGCTAGACCCGTCTTTCTTGTGCATGTATTCAGATTTCTGCATAGCATTCAAATAAACCCATGACTCAGACAGGAACTAATAAAACAATTATAGTTCCATGCATAACAATCCATAATCCATATGCACAACTTTCATCATCATTGTTCAAATTAGATGGGACAGGTAAATATATAGTTCACCAAGAGCACGACAAGAGTATAGTTTACTAAGTCCTTTCCATTATTTTTAAATATAGCACACCAGCCCCAATGTGTGTCAGATCAGTATCCCTAAAATTAAGTGTCTATCATTTTAAATGAAACATGCGATTGGTTTAAATCCTTTATTAGTAATCAGTTGAGGAATTTAGTTCAAATCATCTTGGAGTGAGTAACTCCTCTCTGTTGTATATTGCAAATGAATCATGAGGAATATTTCAGTCAAAGGAGGAAGTATACTTTCAATTCAAAGTCATCTTTAATTTTTGTGTACCCTTTTATTGATTGGCTCATAATTGGGGGAACTTGGTTCATTTCATCTAGCACACAGCATGTAGTCCTTTAGTGTCAAAGTAGAACTTTATCTCAATGACAATGTAAAGTGGTTCTGCAAAGAAAAATTATGATTTGGAAGGCAGTTCCTGAAATCATCATGGGGCCCTTATGGTATGAGACGAAGTGTAGGAGAACCCTTTTGTTTAATACCAAAAGGAATATGAAATAACCACAGTGCAGAGGACCTCCTTTATCGGTATTTTTTTTTTCAAGTATTCTTAAAATCAAATTAAAAAAAAAAGAAAAAAAAGGCGCAAAAGAGCCAAAGAAATAAAAACTTACCGTTGCTTTGGTAGTACGTTTTCCCACAGACAGGTTAAGATCCGGCAGTTGACGCCTACCATTTTTTTCTTTCGACCGACTGGTATTTTCTAAACCATCAATACTCTTTGAGGGTTTTACAGGTTGGGATTTGGATTGTGCATGAGCACCTTTTTCATGGTACTTCTGGTGAGTTGCATCAAATGATCCACTTGTGTTCTTAGATTGAAAAGCTCCTATCTTCTTATCAGCATCTTTTGCTTCTGACGTGGCAGCAGGAAAATCATCACTTGATGTTTTCAAAGAGACAGAAGAGACCGATATTGGCTTAGTATCAGCAGTTTTTTTTTTTGAACTAATCCCATAGATATCCAATTGATTCTGAGGTTTCAAGTCTTCATAATGTTCACCAGGTACAACCAAATTCTGTGAGGAATTACACACATTCTTCGCCTGTATGGAAGTTGTTTTGCCAGATGCTACCTTGCCCACTTTTACATGTTTATTTGATCCAGGGACATTATTATTTTCATCTGGATTCTTCACTATATCTTTTTTGCGCCTTTTCTTTGGTTGCTGGTTGGGTAATACAGGAGGTTCATCACTTGTAAAATAGAAACAAAAAAAACAGAAAATCAATAATAATTCAAAATTTTAGGACTCAACTTATTTACTACAATCTTCGACTATATAATTCATTAAATATGTGCAAAATTTGTAGAAAAGTGTCAAGGAAAGAAGAGCATTTAGCTGTGAACCAAGATGATAATGTCCAAATGTTGTCAAGAAATCACTTGCAATACAATATTATTTAAGGGTTAAATATGTTTTGATCTCTAAAAAATCTGGAAGAAAAAAATAAATAATTGACTTTGGTATCTATGAAAATTTTATTCATTTTCAGTCCCAACATTTAGCAAGAATAGTGTGTTTTAAGCCCCTGTCCTCTTATCGGTGACTAAAAGCAAAAAAAATTATGTATTTTTAGGATTAAAAACGTATAAAAAATTATAGGGACTGAAATCATATTTCGTTAACTTTATAGGGACCAAGAGTATACCTAACTCATTATTCAATTATCTAACAAAGACGATCACTTCGATAGGAATCTCAAAAATACAAAATGTTATAAAACGGTAACAATAGCCAACCTCAACAATTAAACAATATCAACAATTAAGTAATTTGGAAAGAAACCTTTCTAAGATTTGCTTTAACCAAAAGAGGTTAGCAAGGAATTAAAAAGGGAATGCTCAGAACAGATTTTTTCAAACATTATAAACTTACGTGCGTTCCAATTTCCCCCTATTTACAAAGAATCCATCATGTTTGACTTTGGAATTATCAACCTGGAAATATTCATCCTGCAGAATGAACAGTTAAATAATTTATTAAAGTGTTGTATAAGCCAAAAAAAGTCACAAGGAAGAGTTATGTTCCTATATATCAAGGTGAAGGAGTACAAACAAAAGTACCAACCAGCTCAGCGTCGTCTATAAAAGAATCTTCAGTATCATACTGATCATCATCGGGAACATCAGGCAGATCTTCGTCATCACTGCTACCATTACCCTGAAAAAGATTCAGCATTCAATTAGTTGACATTCGTGAAGCTACAGATTAATACTTATTCGAGCATCTACAATTCAAATCAATGGTTCAAAGAACAAATTCAGGCTTACTCAGCGCATACAATAACAATCTCCAGCAAGTAATATAAACATACCATGTAAAGGCGTTCGATCTTCTCTATTACGGCACTGAAACGGTGTGGCTGGGCTGGATCATTTTCCTCAACCTCAACAGGTTGTCCCTAAGAAATATCGGCATAGACTTGTCAAAATAGTGAAACATCACGCCACACATAAAGATCACGTGACATGCCGGCAAAATACAGCGTATTTACAAGTATCCACTAACTACTAAACCTTACGTCACAATACCAAATCATAATCAAGTTGTATCGACTAATCTACATATAAAACTGAACTTGGAAAATTTTCAATTTTCAACATCAAAATGCTCATATATGCAAATGTGCACTGAAGAGGAATATAATCGGTACTCTTATTAGATCATTTTACTTTGATTCAACGGAAATAACACTGAATCAAAGAACAGATATTAAATTAAACAGATAAACTACAATTCAAAACAATAAAATTGATGTTAGATAAGAAAATTCAAAGAACAAAAAAAAAAAAACTTTTTACCCCCAAAACAAATACAAAAACCCTTAAAAACCCAAAATTCGATCTAAAGATTATACTCCACTACAATGCACACGGAAATCCAATCCAGAACGAAGTAGAGTGAAATTGACTGAAAAAAAATTAAAATTCTTACCGGAAAAGGCTCCGGCCGGGATTGTTGAGAGGTGGAAGCCGATCCGTTAGGCTTGGTAGCGTCTTTCAGCAGCTTCTTCCATGATACTATGGTGGTTTCACCCGGCCGGAGCTCCACCGTGAACATTTGCCGGTCACCTTTCTTCACGAACGACGAAGAAGCCTTCTTCTCTTCCTTCATCGGTACCGAATTTATTGAAACCGATAATTCTAGAGAATTAAGGTGTTACATAGAAACGCTGAATTGAAAATTGGGAGAAAATTGAGTATAAGACCTACATGAAGAACGAGAAGAGAATTGCGCGGGATTTGAAAATTGATTAACGAAAATGAAATTAAATTGAAAAAAAAATTGACACTGTGTGTTCAATGGTGGTTTTAAGTTTTAACTGAAATTCGAGCTAGCTTGTAAAATTTTCCTGCTTTTTCTTTCCCGAGAAAATACCAGAGGAGAAAGGAAACAGATCGGGTTGTGTCTATGGACCGGGTTGTACCCGCCCTGGATTGAAACCAAATTCAACGGGTTTTATGCTTGGTTTAAAATATACAAAAAGAGAAATAATAATGAATAAATTTAGTCAAAAAATAAATTAATAATGAATACTCCTTCCATTTTTAAATATAAGCAAAATTTACTTTTTTGGTTCATTCATTTAATGGTATATGCCGTTCATAATATGGACCACATGCATCATTAAATGAATGAACCAAAAAAATAAATTTTGCTTATATTTAGAAACGGAAGGAGTATATGTTATTCTTTATCTCTCTCTTCTCTCCTTCTTAAACCCTATCTGTCACCCATTTCTTCTTCTTCTTGTCACAGGGGCGATTTAGGGTCAATTTTGACCCAAAAATCACCCTTCCGAGTTGTTTTTCCTTATATCCTAATTGAACAAATGATTTCACATATTTTCTGTTTTCTTTCGTTTATTTTTTGATTTCGTCGTCTCTGAACGACTCTGTTTGTTTTAATTTCCCGTCTTTGTGCGGTGTGTTTTTTATTTTCCGTCTTAGTGCGGTGTTGATTTGATTCAGGTTGAAAGATTAGCTTTGAGCAAGTGCAGATTCGATCAATGACAATGACTTTGGCGTCGTCGACGTTGCAGATCCGGAGACATGAATATTCAGAGACTTTAATATAGTCATATTAGTCATATTTGTAAGGATAGGTACTTTGCCTTTTTTATGCTATTAACATGGATGTTGTGAGTTTGTTCACAAATTCATCCTTTTTGTTTTTAGCGAATTTGTATTGTATCGATGTACTCCATCAATTTGAATGAATGAATATCGTTTATTTTTGTCAAAAAAAATGTAAGAAAAAAATGAACATACTTGATATAGATATGTTTGTGTGGCCGAAATGAACTACCAATAAATAAAATATTGTTTATCTATTACTAATGTACGGTAAAATGATCTTTGCGCCGCTCAATTATTTTCCTCTATTATGGTTTGAGTGAAGATGGTGTATAGCGTCTACCTTATCATTTTTCATCATGTTACAATCGGCTCGTCCTGATCCTCAAACCTTCACTATGTCAATTGATGCTTTTAACTCCAAATCACTTTCGGTCCAAAATCGGATTCTCCCATAAAACACTTTCAACCTCAAATGAATTCCACCCCAAATTTTGATTCTCCTCCAATAAACTTTTGATCCCACGTACTATTTTAAAGATTTCTCGAGTTGATCGTCCTCCACCGTCTATGGATGTTGTTGATAGGGTTGTCATCTTGACTGTTGACACGACATGCGAGCGCCCATCGAAAAGAATAATGAAAACGTTGTGTTTTGACTACTTTATCTATCATTGTTTTGAAATTTATTGCATTTGTTGGTGTTTTTCTCGTTTGGTGAAAGACACTCTTGAGATGTTCGTGAAAATTCCCATAAAACCAACACGCCAACAAACCATTGCGTGTGTAGAGAATCTTGTGGCCGAATCTTTTTTTTGTTTACTCTCTTACAGTCAATTGGTTTGTGAGACCATTAAAAGTTGAACCGTGTCTGCAGTGAATACAATTTGTCGTAACTAGTTAAGTGTTAAAACTGTGGTGTATCATATCTCATATGTCCAAGACCGGCGGAGGAAGCGATTGGTTTATCTTTTATTTTAGAGTAAATGGTCATTATAATCACTAACTCTGCACCTCGATGTCACAAATGTCCCTGACTCAAGATTAAATACAAAGTAGTCCCTGAATGCGCACTTCCGTTATCAGTCTAGTCCCAGACGATAAAAACTTCTGTTAACTAATAAGGCATCAAATGTGTTGTGCTGACAAGGTGCATGAGGTGTCACGAAGACTAAAGTGAAAATAGGAAATTATCACTTTGGTCCCTAAGCCAAGAATCAATATCCCAAATTGAATCTGAAATCCCTAAATCTCTAAATCCCAAATTTAATCCTCAAATCCCTAAATCACATTCAATTTTCCGTTTTGTTCAAAATCAAATCTTCCAATAAACACCAAAAATCGAATCATATGATGATGAATGTTGGTGCAAACTCCTCCTAATATATTGTTGCTCATTCGTCAAAAACTAGGTCATCTTCCTCAATGAAGTTGTCTTAAGCATATACAATAAACAAAAAGAAAATATTGAAATAGTCATTAAGGTCACTGACTGTGCATATTTAATATCAGTTAGGTCACTGACACTAAACACTTATTGTCACTAAGGTCCATGACAAACTATGGGTTTTAAAATGGTCATTAAAGGACCTTAATGAAAGTAAAATCATGCTTTGTTGGCAACATGTCTTGAAGATGCTGTCGTGAAAAAGATGGCCTTGGACAGGAGCCAAGATCTCCACACCCTAGAAAAGACATATGTAACCTTCTCATCTCATATTGATCATCAGGATCCTCCACCCCCTATTTAGAGGGCTACATAGGTTGACTTCACTAAGAACTGTCCACCAGGATTATGTACCCACGATTAGACGCCTACCCCATCTAAGCGAGCACTCACACAAACTACAAGGAGCAACTCCCAAACAAAAAAGGGTATCCTCCACTTAAGGTCCTAGCGCCAGTCACAGTCATCCCAACCCACTATCAACTCACCTTGTTGTTGGGACATCTGAAACAACGTACCAAAACTAACTCTTAAGAGGGTATTTCGAAGCCAGAGATCATGTCAGAAATGAGTCGACATCCCATCTTGTTTTTTACTGTTAGGATTAAAATTGATAATGACAAAAAACACAAGAATATTCATTCTCATTCAAATAATGCCTCTTTTACGATGTTCCTTTTTTTGTGCATGTTCTCAAAATGTGCATGTATAAATTGATAGGTTACATCATTCAACATTGCTAAAAACGTAAATGATAAACTTTTGGACAAATTCACAACATTCAAATTAATATCATACAATGACAAAACATCTGCAAATAATATGATAAAATTAAAGTGATTTGAATACTCGTGACTCTAAATCTGCAACTTTGACGTTCAAATTATTGATCTTTAAACATGAACCAAATTAACACTATAACAAAAAGGAAAATCAAATAATATTGCACAAGATGGCCAACAACACAACATCACACTCGACTACAAAATTATAAAGAAAAACAAATTTAAATCTGTATGAAAACTAGGACAAAAAAGGTTTTTTTTTTCTTCTTTTCGCTAAAGGATAAAAAAGTTTTGATACTTTCAAAACTGATTTATTTATAAAAAATAAAAATAAAATATTCTAATCCAACCTAAAAAAAAAAAACCTTCAATTACTGCGGTATCAAATGTTATCTTCTCGAGTTCCCTCCTACTTCAACTTCACTGCTTTTCTTCACTAAATGAAAGCAGCTATGTCCATTTCCACCACCTCCTTCCTCTTCCTCTCATCACCGTCACTACCACCTCTTAGCAGAACTCCACAACCCTCGTTCTTCTCTTCTTTCAAACTCAAACCTCTCATCCTCCAAACTACCCCTACCTCTCGGCGCAACCCATTCTTAACCCGCGCCGACGACGGAGACGTCGAACCCGCAGGTCCCGACGACTATGAAATGGACGACGATGAAATGGAGGAGGTTGACAACAAAAAAGACTTCGACATCGAGTACGAAGCCAACGGCGATGTTGACATTGCGGCGGTGCAGAGTACGGGTTTCGTTTCTACGCAGGGTTGGGACCCTGATACTCTCGTTGATTATAGAATTAATGAAGATGAGTTTCATAAGATTAGTTTGTTAGACTGTGATTTCTTTATTCGGAAACCTCCTGATCCTGATAATGATGTTTATGATTTTAGAGAGGTTGGTGCAACCCTTTGGATTAAACTTAACCTCTTTTTGTTGTTGCTGTTGCTGATTTAATTGTTTTTTTTTTTTTTGTTTATTTTTCTTTTCTTTGTAGATGTACGTTACTCCTCCGGATACAGATGTTTATTCAATTCCAAAGGTTCTTGCACCAATGCCCCAGAAGGTAAATTTTATCTTCAAATAATGGTACTTTTTGAGATTGACTAATTGAACTTATCTAGTGACATAAACACTTGTGACACTGTTTGAGACAGCTTATGGAAACGGCTGAGGACATGTCCATGTGTTGTTTTCAGCTTATATAAACTCTCCAGGATAGCTTATGAAAACAGCTTACAACTTATACGAAGATAGTCTGACTTTATTACGTCTTTTGTTATTGACATAAGCACTCATGTGATTAACATTTAAGCTATAAACACTTAGTTATGTTGTTCATCCAAGCAAGCTCTTATTGTATAATATTGGTATCTTATCATGTATGTTGGGGAAATTTTTGCTTATATGCTTGTACAACATTTCCCCCCCCCCAAAAGTTGTTGCTTTGAATATATTAGTATTTCTATTGGTTTTGCTTGTATACATATATCAGTTCCAAATTTAATGGCTGCTTTCTGTTTTCTCCAAATCTGTATGTAGTACATTAGATGCGTGCAAAGTGATTTTGGATGTGACAATGTTACAGAGCCACCCATCGATGCACGTCGAGATCCTCTGTATAAATCCGAGAGGGAAGTTGAGAAGGTATGGGTTGCCATTGCATTTTAAATTTGAATTCCTGTGTTTCTCTACAACTTTGTCGGCTTGCCGCATAACCGCAGACAGTCAAAGACATTAATGTCTTAATGAAAATCTGTGATATAAAATGGATAGTTATCAAAGGATGAGTATACATGTAATTGTAATGTAACTGCTTTGTAGATCACACGATTTAGAGTTTGTCTCAGCTCTCAAGAATTGTGAAATATTAGTTACTGAACAATCTTCTTATGGAATCTTACCAAGCAATGAGCTTTCTTGAGTTTTACTTTTCACACTTCTAGGATAAGGAATGTGAAGTTTTAGGATTTAGAAATACTCTAAGGAAAGTGAGCTTATAATATAACATGCTCATATTCAGTTCAATTTTTCATAGAAAAAGTAAGAGTCTTTTTGTTTCATAAAATATTTCATGCTTTCATTAATTAAAAATACAATACCCCATTGTTTTCACTTTGCTTCTGTTTTGAAAGTTTTACGTGAAACATTAAAACCAACTTTATTGGTTCCTGCCGCATTACAGGTATTCTTGACAAAACACTACAAAAATCGGAGGCTGGGAGACCCTGAGTTTGTCCTGGATTTTGAGGAGATTTATGTTATTGATTCCAAAACTAAGTCTATAACCAGAGCCAAAGTTCTGGTAAGGAATTGTTAGTTAATTTTCAGTCTGGTTGTGTTTAGAAAATTATTTGCTGTTTGTTTCCTTTCATAGTAGTCATGCTTTCAGCCTTGAATTTGCCTTCTGTTTTAATGTTTATACAATATCTTTGTAAGTGCTAGACAATGAATTCATGGAAGATGCACTGTTGCTTAAGTTTAAAAATCTTGTATAGCTCTAGAATGTTAGCTGAAATTCTGGAAAATACCATCACCTACTGATAATGTTTTAAAGAAATAAAACACTTTGCATGGTTGTCAAACTCTCAAGTTAACTTGTAGAATTTTACAAGTGTACGGCTCTGGTGTCAAATTTGAGTTAACTCACTTAGGAAAGAGTTTGTTTAAACTAGGGCAGACTTGCTAGTTCGAGGACAATTGAACAAGTCTAACATTATTGTTATTTTCCCCATACATGTCTAAAATAGCAATGGTTCAATGCTTATTCTAAACCCAAAATACAACAGCTGAATGAAAAGGCAGTTCACAAAACATGAACCTCACAATTTTAGCACTCCACTCCATAGATGTATCTGAGATCCCAACATGAACCCATCCATCTATCAATGCGGTAAATGATGTTGTAATGAGTCTCAACCATATAGCTCTCAATATAAACTATGTCAAATGAGTTGTGAGTTTTGTGTGTGAGTTGGGACCCTATCTTGTGATTTATGAATTCGTCCATCTATTTTGAATCATGATGGTTTGGGTTTTAATTTATCAATTTCTTATAGAATATTTGTTAGAATGTTGAATATTTACTATGCAAACTATGTTTAGATACCATGATATATTTTTAAACATTATTTTTGTATCAAGTAAAAGCTTACTTGCTGAGTCTGCAAATATTCCACGAGTTCACGTAGACTCTCAAGTTTAACAACATCGCTCTAGTTGACTTTGTTGGAATGAGAAGAGTTTAACAACATCTGCAAATATTTATGATTCGATGCATGATGTCCCTCTTCCCATCTGTGTGTGGAGGGATCTGGTTACACCAGTACAAGACTTCAACTCTTTCACAATACCTCTGCATGGGAGTTGATATTGTTCTTTTAGGTGCAACTTTATTTGTTGGGTCTTTGATTGGTACGTGATTTATACTAATCATCAGTATGCCTTCTGTAGGTAACAGCTCCAGGAGGGAGAACTAGAGATAGAAAGAGCGACTTGCTTGTGATAGCTGATAAGGGGAACTCATTCAAAATAATACATATGGTGATTATTTCTTTCCTGAATCACTTGTTATTAATCTTTACATCACACCTCTGATATGCCATTTTATATGCAGAGTGAAAAAGATGATCCAACAACTGTCATAGAAAGACGAGAGTGGGCCCAATCCAGAGAAGAAATGGAGAGACATCTAAGAAAGCTAAGAGACTTCAGCACTTCAAATTGGTTTTGATTGATAAGTATGCATTCAAACATTGCCTCATGATTGTGCCAAGCATGATAGGTAGTTCCATCTAACACGTCCCATGTGTATACTGGCAATTAAACTCAACCTCCCATTTTTGACATTGTGTGTAAGTTGCTGGATCTTTGTATATCCTGTTGTAATTTGTTAGAGACGCGGCTTGTTGAAATCCAGTGATCTATTATGATAGTGACCTACAGTTGAATATATTTTAAGTCAAGGCATGATCAAATCTATTTGAGCATAGAATTGAATAATTTCGCATTTTCAACTGTAATCAGTGAAATGCAAAATTACAACTGAGAACAAATATAATCCGGTTCATTTTCACTGAATAAATTTTAAAGAAAATGGTTTTATGAACCGAACCAAACCATAAACCGGTTAAGTATATATATCTGCTAATGAAGGCATGTAATCACAATTCACTTGTTCAAACTTCAGACCATTGATTGTAACGGTGTGGTTGTTTGAGACGGGGTAGACATTGGGAAGGTGGTAACTGAGATTTGAGAAGAAAGTGAAAATAGGGGGGTTTCACTTGGTTGACTGAGTTTTGGTGACTTTGATGACTAAGTGTATTTAGTTGCTAACCAATCATTCTCTTATAATTAATATTAATAACAGTGATCCAGTCAGAAGTAGATTCACATTATATGCATACAGTGTCAGTCGTGGATTCACATGATATCTATCCATATCCTCAGCTTTACATTTTCAGCAATTTCTCAAACATCAAACACATCTTTAAAAGCAATTCTCACCTCGAGTGTTTGTTTATTGGACAAGGTATCAAATTAAAAATAGGGTTAAAATGTATTTACCCCTCTGTAATTTGGGCGAGTTCCGGTTTATCCCCCTGTAAAAAAAAAAGTTTAGATTCCAACCCTGTAAAATAAGATTAATTGATTTTAGCCCCTGAACCATGTGACTGTGCAGAATTGTTGACGTGGTGAGCTGAGTGGCATGCTGACTGTGCATATTTGATTATGTGGCATGTTGACTGTATAATTAATTTTATTTTTCATTTTTAAAAAAAATAAAAAAATTTGTAAAAGTTAAAAAAAAAATCAGGATTTTTTTTTATTACAAAAAATAATTTTCAAAATTTTTTAATATACCTTTTTCGAAAATTCCAAAATTTATAATTTACGAAAAATATATATTTAAAAATTTTAATTTTCCATAATTTTTTTAAATTATTTTCGAAAATTTTGAAATACATATTTCAAAATTTTTATTTCGAAAAAAAAGTTCAAACTATTTTCGAAAATTTGGAAATATATATTTTTCGAAAAAGAAGTTTTTTAAATTTTCTCAACAAAAAAAAATCTGGAAAATATTTTTATTTTTAAAAATCTGGATACAAATTTAATTAAAAATTTAGGAAAATTCAGATTTTTTTTCGAAAATTCTATTCCAAATTTTTTTTTTACTACGTGTTACAGATTTGAGAGTATTTAAAAATTGAGGATAAAAAAAATCTGGAATTTTTTTAATATTTAAATTTATTCTTATCTATTTGTTACATGTGTTATTTGTATTGAAAATTAAGGGCATTTTTGAAAAGAAATAGCCAGTCCAAAGAAGCTGAAAGGGGTTGTTTTCTTTATATATATATTTCTCAAAAAATTATATATAAAATAAAAAAAATTCTAAACTTACTGTATTTTGAAACTTTTGAAAAAAATTTAAAAAAATCCAAATTAAATTAAAATCTTAAAAATATTCGAAAAAAAATAATATAAGCTAATTTTTTTAATGTTTTGGTAAAAAAATATTAATTTTTTTCAGAATTTTTTAATCCATATTTTTCTTTTTTTTATTTTATTTTCTTATTTTTAAATTTTTTAAAAATTAAAATTAAAATAATTACACAGTGGCGTGCCACGTCAGTGTCCATTACACACGTGTCAGGTTTTAAAAAAATAATAATAATAATAATTACACAGTGGCGTGCCACGTCAGCGTCTGGATGGGGTCGGGGGTGTTTTGTGGAGAATCTTCATATTACAAGGGTGTTTTGTGGAGAATCTTCATATTATAGGGTTGAAATCTAAACTTTTTTTTTTACAGGGTAAACTGGAACTCGCCCAAATTACAGGGGGTAAAGACATATTAACCCTTAAAAATATGTTGAAATAAAAACAAGGTATCAAATTTCCACTACGTTACAAAATGATATTATGATATTTTAGAAATTCAATATCATACTCTTATTTCTTTCTAGTACTAATAAAGTGTACTTTGAATTGAAAAATTCTGGCCAAATTTTATTCTTCTAACAAATAATTTCACTCTTTAACTCCTTAAAAAAAATCACTTTTAAAAAAAAGTTCATTTGAAAATAATTAAAAATCACATCAACAGTACAAGCTGGGAAATTGGTCATAAGAAGATAAATTTACTACAGGGGTATGACTAGAATTTCCCCACTTCAATTCCAATTTAAGATCTGCCTATGTTTCCTGCTCTTGCCAATCTAAGCCTACCCATACAGAATCATAAATGGAGAGAGGCCAATAATCTAATCTAACAGTAACCTATATAACTATAAGATGCATATGAAATGCATTGAAACCGTGGCATGCAAAAAGAAGCAAGGAACATTTCCTTTATCCTGAGGTCATACTGTGAGGCTACACTCACATTATTCACATACATTCGTGGTAGTAGTCAACTATCTTTGAGTACATACAATGTCTGACCTCCTAGCTAGCCTGCATTAGATAGATACATGGTTTTGGGCTATTGACAATCTTAGGATTGTGACACACACAACCAGGGGGCTTCTTATATTTCTGGAACTTGACCTTTGAAAGGTTTACATATGGCTACAAGAAGTCAGAAAAAATACAATAATAAAAAGGGAAATTATGTTCTATATATTATGTGAAAATAGATTGACATGTACAAATTTCATCTAACATATCAATCTTATTGAAAATCTCTTTGTGTTTGACTGTACCCTGCTCCAACACAACCTGCTTAAATGAAGCTTTTAGAAGAATACCAAAAACTTTGATTATAGGTTCATCAATCGGATATAAAAATTTCATTAGAAAAACTTTAACTCTCATGTTCTAATACTTTCTTTACTAATTTTTCATGGGAAAAAATGCAAAAATTGTTTGTTGTACATGTGCCAGACTTCCTATCTGATTTTGTAAAAACAAATTGAACTTAACAATCAGGTCCAGGACTAGCTGGATGACGTTCACAACAAGGGCCTAATGCATTAAAAATCATAGTTAGTATACTTTTTTTTTTAATGAATAGTTAGTATACTTAGGAAGAAAATTCTCGTGTGGACATAAGGATTTGGACCTTCTGTTTGGTCAGACACACAAAAAAGTGGACATGTTATAATTATTTGAAAATTATTTAATTGTTATTATTTCTACTATTTCCTTTTTGTGTGTGTGACCAAATAGATGGTCCAAATCCATGTGTCCACCCAAGAGTTGCTCTACTCAGGAATGCCTCATGTGCATTTCGTCTATTAAAAAAATTCAAGTGGAAGAATCTATGAAAAATTCCCAAAAAAAAATCACATTTTTTAAATAGTAAATCTCTCACACACACATATAAAGTGGCACTTTAACGTCCCTAGCATTTTATTGCAAACATGTTTACAACATTATAAAAAACTATTCTGCAAAAAAATATCTCAAAATTTGTTTTTTGGTTCAAAATTTTACTACTTTTATCTTGAACTATTTATTTTACTACTTTTATCTTAAACTTTTGACATTTAAAAATTTCATCTTTGATTCATATGTTAAAAATTCTAAATATTTTAAAAGAACTTTATCTAATGTTCAAAACATAACTACAAAAAATCAATGAAAATTTAAAAGTAAAAATTAATGAAAATTTAAAAGTTTGAGGTAATTAAACAAATTTTGTCTAAGCAGAGACTAAACTTGCGTACAAGAAGTGTTTGTAAAAATGACAAAGTGCTACTTTTATTTATGTGAACAAAAAAGAAAGTTGTTAATTTATTAGGGATGAAAAACATTTTTAATCCCAGGAGTACTCCAATCTATTTCCAAACATTACTAAACACATAAAAGTATACTTGTTACCCCTTCACCTAGTCCCTACTCCCTACACCCTAGATTTATCTTAAACCACACTTTTGCCCCTCATAGTTTTTATTGGGATAAAAAAAATATACCAACAATTTCAAAAACCAAAAATATCCAAAAATCTATTTTTTTTTTCACATTTTAAGAAAACTAGAACATAAAACAATTTTTTCTTAAAATAAATGTTAGGGTTACCGAAGCCTATACTACGGCCGACAAAGACTCTAAAACCCAATACACTAGTTATGTGTGGAGGAACAAGTCATCACTAGATGTGTAAATATTTATTTAGAAGAATAAAATCATTTACTTCGAATTTATCTTTTTTCCATATGACGAACAAGCCATATTCATCTACTCCATCTTGATTTAAGCAAACTTAAAAACTATATCATTACAATCGCAACTTCTACCCACATACAAAAAGTCATAAGATCGTACACGTTGTCTAAGATAGCAGTCCAAAGGACATGACCACCGATTATAAAATGATAAGCAAATATTTCTACCCTCTTTACTAGTAAACCCACTACATGACAATGACTTTACACGAGAGTCATTGTTAATTGTAATTGTTTTTTTATATATATATTTATAACAAATTATTAAATGGATTAGTAACTTTACCTAAGATATTTTTTTTTTAACCAAAAAAGAGGAGCAGAAAAGGTCTGCTACCTCAAAACTAATAGAAAAGAGAGAAATACAAAAGAAAAGGAGGGGGACATAGGACCAAAACCTCCTAAAAATTGATAAACCTAAAATTAGGCATACCAAGACGATTTTTGACATAAAATTCTCTGATATCAAGAGGCACTTCCGACCAAATTGTTAAATTTTGGATAGTTAACCCTAAAGCTGCCAATCTATCAGCACACTGGTTGCCTTCTCTGTATATATGAGAAACAATGAAATTCATGGCATTTAGCAGAAGCTTACAATTGTCCC
>Ga0228711_1007556_pt1 | contig 15680 bp, 4 predicted proteins | sample MedpolnodulmetaG_2_FD_177996 | JGI IMG/M metagenome (GOLD analysis project Ga0228711, IMG submission 177996) | Root nodule microbial communities from Medicago polymorpha collected in Santa Monica, California, United States - brown nodules | ecosystem: Host-associated > Plants > Roots > Nodule...
GAAGTTAACACTAGTAAAGTAACAAAAACAAGAAAAATGTTAAACTAAAAAAACGGCAAATGAAATTTTGCGTGTACTATTTACATAACAAAAATAGGTTAGCAGTGATCTTCATCGTCCTTCTATTCTCATAGCAAGCAGGTATCAACTCAGATAAGGTGTGTGTTTTTTCTTCTTCTGTATGTTGGAGCAGTGGCCCATGTTCAAGGACAGTGACTACGTTGATTGGCTATATATTTTTAACGTTTCAAATATTGCTTACAAACTGTTCGACGTAATGTTTCTGTTACTAATTTAATTAGTAAGAACAATCGACTGTCCATTTCTTTGAAATCCCACTACTGCTGTGCTTACAAAGTGTTCGACGTAATGTCATTGTAAACTTTGATGAATTTTCCTGAATGCTTCGAAGAATCTCTTTCCTCTCTCGTTTTCGTCTTCTTCACCACATGTGTACTACCACCTCTCCTTCTCCTTCTCCAGCTTTGCATATTCCACTTCACTCTCATTGCACCAAATCAACAAACATTAATCATGAAATTCAGTCACATAGCAACAAAATCCAGTTCCTGAATTTCATGAGAAACCAATGCAAATCAGGTAAACTGAAGAACATTGATGAAGCTTTGAACTTTTTTCATACCATGGCTAAAATGAACCCTTTGCCTTCTGTTATAGACTTTACTTTGTTAGTAGGGTTTATCGTGAAGATGAAGCATTACACAACTGCCATATCTTTAGTTAAAGAAATGCATTCTTCTTTAGGTATAAAGCCTGATACTTTTATTCTTAATGTTGTTATCAATTCACTTTGCCATTTAAAGTTGGTTGCCTTTGGGTTTTCTGTGTTGGGGACTATGTTTAAACTTGGTTTTGAGCCCTCTGTTGTGACTTTTACCATTCTTATCAATGGGCTTTGTGTGAAAGGTGATGTGGGCCGGGCGGTGGAGTTGGTTGATCATGTGGAAAAGACGGGGTATCGTTCGGATGTTAAGACTTATGGGGTGTTGATTAATGGGTTGTGTAAGATGGGCAAAACTTCTGAAGCCGTTGGGTGGTTAAGGAAGATGGAGGAAAGAAATTGGAATCCTAATGTGGTGGTTTATAGCACAGTTATGGATGGTTTGTGCAAGGATGGATTGGTATCCGAGGCGTTAGGTTTGTGTTTGGAAATGAGTGGGAAGGGTATTAGGCCTAATCTTGTTACTTACACTTGTTTGATTCAAGGTCTTTGTAATTTCGGACGTTGGAAAGAGGCTGGTTCGCTGTTGGATGAGATGATGAAAATGGGAGTGATGCCGGATTTGCAATCACTTAACATTTTGGTGGATGCTCTTTGCAAAGAAGGGAAAATTATGCAGGCAAAAAGTGTGATTGGTTTTATGATTTTGATAGGGAAAGTGCCGGATGTATTTACCTATAATTCTTTGATTGATAGATATTGTTTGCAAAATCAAATGAATGAGGCAACAAGAGTATTTGAACTAATGGTTAGTAGGGGATGTTTACCAGACATTGTTGCTTACACTTCGCTCATCCATGGATGGTGTAAGATTAAAAACATTACTAAGGCTATGCACCTCTTGGATGAAATGATTAAGGTTGGTTTCACCCCTGATGTTGTCACATGGACCACTCTCATAGGTGGTTTTTGTCAAGTTGGTAGACCATTGGCTGCAAAAGAACTGTTTTTAAATATGCACAAATACGGTCAAGTTCCCAATCTTCAAACTTGTGCTATTATATTGGATGGACTGTGTAAAAGCCAACTTCTTTCTGAGGCATTATCGCTGTTTCACGCAATGGAGAAGAGTAATCTTGATCTTAATATTGTGATTTATAGTATTATACTTGACGGAATGTGCGCTGCTGGAAAACTAAATACTGCGTTGGAACTTTTTTCATGCTTGCCTGCTAAAGGTTTGCAAATTAATGTTTATGCTTATACCATTATGATTAACGGTTTTGCTAAACAAGGATTGTTGGGTAAAGCTGAGGACTTACTGAGTAATATGGAAGAGAATGGGTGCATGCCTGATAGCTGCACTTACAATGTCTTTGTCCAAGGCTTGGTAGCAAAAGGAGAGATTGCAAGGTCAATAAAATACCTTACAATGATGAGAGACAAAGGTTTTTCTGTAGATGCCACCACCACAGAAATGATTATCAACTACTTGTCCACTAACCAAGGAGACAATGAATTAAGAGAATTTTTGTTTCCAAAATAATAACACATTTTTGAAGAGTTTCAGTAGATGTGTTTATTTGATGCAGACTTTCAGTTCATTCATTTTCTATAATCAATAGCATCGGACACAACAATGAGAACTGACATAGGCTTCAAAACTTATATTTAACTATTATATTCAAAATTGTTACCATTCGAATGTGTTTGCCTGACAATTTATGTGACCAACAGAGTCGGCCCTTAACAGAGTTGCTCCTTGACATATTTTGTGGTAAGCATTTTAATGTCTTCTTGCACATTTATTATGATACATACTCACCTCAAATAAAATATCTTCGAATATGTAGACTTATGTTCACAAATTAGGCCATACTCTTTGCATTTATGGAATTGAGTAATTGTTTGCTTGGGTATATATTCTCTTGACTTTAAGAAAGTTTAGCTACGATCAAGTTATAATTGGATAAGTGTATTGTGGTCCAACAACACTGAAGAAAAGCTTAGTCAACCGATATTGCTAGGAAATGATAATTGACAGCATAAAAGTTTACAAAATGTGAACTGAATATATGTAAAAGTTTGTATAATTACTAAAACTAAATGTTGATGCATTTATTAAATGGATTCATGAATGTAAAGGAGTTAATAAGTTGTTTTTATGACTCATTCATTTTCCTACTATTGGTATTCAAGTTGATAAATTCTGAAAAAATGAATGTACAACTCATTAATGTCAAATTAGGACAATCTGTGTGTGCCTGTGATTTGATATTTGTTTTATCCTTTGTTTATCTGTTTCAAACCCATGTTATTTTACGCATTGTTTTTTTCTGTCTTACGGTTAATATACTTCATAGTCTCGCTTCAACGTAAAGCCAGAGACAGTGGTTCACAACTTCACATGTACCGAGGACCAGTATGAAAGTCCTTGACAGTGAACTGGCACTGTTTTATTAGATTTAACCAAATGATGTTATTTTTTTTTTATTTGAAACAGAAAATGTCAGTATTATTAGTTTTATGTTAAGGGTGGAGATTGAACCCTCTACCTCCTTATTAGTGCTCCGTAACAACTCTGCCCTAACCACCAAGTCATTCTTATATCCCCATATGAAGTTATGTTTAGCATTAAACTAGTTGGAAATCCTCAAATCCTTTATGTTTAGTATTAAGGTTATCTAAATGCTAGCACAAATCACGAGTCATATTATATACGATAAATGAACCCTATTATGCCGTGTGGAATTTTCACTATAGATCAAACACATCATTGGGTCTGTTGAAATATTATTTCTAGTCTCTACCCACTTTGATTAAACAATCTTCTATTTGATTCACTTGCTTTTGTTGCTAAAACACCATTTGTTTTGCTAGCATGACATGGCACGGTTTTTTCAAGTAAAAGCATGCCGGCAGTTGTGATTGAAGTAAGTTATGCCTGTACAGATGACAGTTATCTGTTTTTATTCTACGTAAAGTGTATAATTAACATCTACATGAAAATGATGTTAGTGATGATCTTATGTTGATGATAATGATTTTGGCCTAGTCTTGTCACCTTATTTTCCAGCCTACAAATATACAATGAATCAATAGAATCAAGTGAAGCTGTATGATAAACAGTCAATTGAAGCAGCAAACAATGTACATGGTTATGGACTAGAAAACAAACAATCTATCTGACTTGTAACTTTCTTGTTTATTTATCAACGGTGCAATTATTTTGTTGTCTTTGTTGTTAAGATGTGCCTGTTTTAAGAAATTTTCCTAATGTTCTTTCAGGGTATCAAAGACCTCCTAGAGGCATCTAATGTCATGCTGACAAACTTGAAAATTACTTTTCTTGTGCTGAAGATGGAGACAGATAGGAGGATAGATGAATTTCTGCCCTGTGTCTGTGGAATACAAATAGATTTTTCGGCACAGTCTCTTTTTTGTATATAAATATGAACCTGTCATTTCCATAAAGAGGATAGGGATGTTTTTTATTTTTTTTATTATCAATGCTCACTTCAGTTCATAGCAAAGGGATATATATTTGAATAGAAAAATGTAAATATAATACGATCTAGAGACCATGATTACAGAAAATTGAAAATCTAGAGAGAATAGTTCAAACGTAAGTCTAATACTGATGTCTAAAGTTGAAACTGTTTCATTGTACAAAAATGTTATTTAGACCACATTTAGATTTTAATTATTTTTCTTTTCCAATAACATCAACAATTATAACTGATGTATTTTATAGTGTTGAAATACAATATTAAATTTTCATCTTCAAATAATATCCCTTTTTGTATGATTTAAGTTTAGTCGATGCATTAATAAGGCAAAGTCGTGACAGACAAATCTTTTGCTAGGCAATTTTCAATTTTTGCAATTACCGTTCTGGGTTTTGAAGCATGCACTTGATATTCCTACTTTTGATTTTAAATTATCCAAAGAAAAACTTTGTTTAAATAATTCATTCTACGTAGAGAGGAAGTATATTTCACAAGCTAGTGTCACTCAAATGATTTGAAGAGCCGACGGAAAATGGATGGCAGGAATAACAATCATATAAAAAATGCTTAAATAGTTAAATTGTCCCCCATTACAAAACGCATGTGGCTAACCAAGGGTGACATTGCAAAGAGAAAGATGTAGCAGACGACGGTGAGAGAGAACAAAACCGAAAAATGATATTCGTAGAGGGACCAAAACCAAAATAGTGCACTATCACCAATCGATTTTTTTTCCCCTTTTATTCTTCTTCCTCTCCAAAACCAAAATAGTGCACTATCACCAATCAATTTTTTTTCCCCTTTTATTCTTCTTCCTCTCTCTTCTTCTTCTTCTTCATCTTTCTCACCATATTCATAAACTTGCCCAGAAAAACTAATAAAAATCCAGAAAAACTCAACTAAAAACTTTATTAATTAATTGCTATGACCACTAGAAAATCAAGCACATATAAAAATAAAGGATTAAAAGTTAAAGGATGAATGTAATTGAATAAAAAAAAACATGGTTTAGGCATTTGTAATGAGCAAGAGCAAAAGTTTAAAAATAAAGGATGAATGTGCTTTAATGTTAAAAGTTTTTTATGCTAATCTTTGTTCAATTAATCTTGACTCTTATGCCAGATATTGAAATCATCAAGAATCGAGCAAAGTACACGACAGATTATCAAAAAAAAATTAACACAGATTATCAATATTAAAGTACAGAGTCAAGTTTTGAACTATGCAGATGGTGCTGATGATCAATAATTAGCCAACATCTCAACGAATAGCACTTGTGAGTTGTGAAGTTAGTAAACAATAATACAACCAGGAGAACTTTGAGCTCCATGAGGGTTTCAACAACAAAGACAAAAAAGCACAACAAAATAACCCTCCTGATACTAGAATTGACGTTCAATCAGTCCCCACTTGCACATCCCTTGCAACCACAATGGACACACTCTATAACCTTCTCCTCCCTGAGTTGCTTTGGTACTCTGCACACACAAGTGGTGGCAAAATTATGATCGCGTGGCTGCATGCACCTCAAGCAACAAAGACGTTCATAACCAGGCTGCAGTTCAAAAACAAAAACATGTTATTTAAGTACTCAAAACCAAGAAAGCATAGTAATAATAATATACTGGTAGGTTAATTAACTGAAGGAGAGATGAAGGTGGCATACAATAATTATATATCTGATTTTCAGAATATTTCAATAATTGTTGCTAGCAAATAACTATGACCTCGTAACATCTTAGAAAAAGCAAAACTTCCTAAAGAATTGATATTTTCTCATGTCACCGTAAGTCCACCATCAGACTGAAAATCTGATTCTCCAATCGTATTGAGGGGATATAGTATTATTCACAGTGTGTGGAGCTAATGCAGTGATCACAGAATGATTAACTGTATTCATTATAGTGGATAGATATAAAAGTAAATAGCCATTCACAACTGGAGCAACCAGAAGAAGATCCACAGTACTTAGTTCATTCATTGAATATTGACCTAGATTATGGTGGAATCTCCAAAATCTTGTGCTTCTTGAAAATATTTCAAGAGTGAATTGATGAAACCAGAACTAGAAAATTGTTACGAAGGCCTGGGGTAGCCATAATCTAATGAAGCTTAAGAAAGTTAAGGAGGTCATCTCTACCAAGACTAATGCATACGGTTCATTTCCAAGAGACTAAAATGGAGATCATACACAAACACAACACTCCGTAAGAAACCCCAACACCATACTTTGGACAAAAGTTACAGATGACAGGTTTTTGCCCACGAACGACAAACGAAACTCGCCATCCCTAGTCAAAAGTACTAGGATGGAGGTTAAACAATTTGATTACTGCTCCTGTTGCAAGGAATTACATTGTATGCTAGTTTTGTAGTAAACTATGATGGTTGTGCGAAGATCAATCCATACTCTTAGATTAGAGGTATCTAATGTGCAAACTACTTCTTATAGGAAATTTATTATTGCCTTATAAGGTGACTTCTTATAGAACAACATTTTAGGATTATTATAGAGAACTAGGTGTTCCACCCACTCAAGTAATTCTTGAAGGTTCTATAGCAAATCAATTAACAGAGCAGAAACAAGGAGATTGGATTTAATTGTAGCGTGTGCCTTTCACAGTCCAAAGGTGTGTGTGGTTGGAGATATTACTCGTCTATTTAAGGCATCATCAACCCAAAAGTATATTTAGAATCAAGTTAACCTCTTCCTTCATTACAGTCGGTCTCGGGTTTGGATTTCTCACTTACCTGCTAGTCAAACTTATTCTACGTATTCTCAAATGAAATCACTTCTATGAAGAAGAAAAAAAATATACAAAAACAAAAGTACTTTCACATAAAATATCTCGCGATGCATACCTTCTTCCATTTTGCGATTAGATTGCGGTCAGCATATCCTTGATCCAAACAGAACTCATACAATTCTTTAGAAATTTCCTTCCTCCGATGGTAAAGGTCAAACACATAGCGACTCTTCTGGTGTGCAATTTTAAATATAGGCCATAAAGTCTCGCATTTTCTTTTTCCATCATGTGGATCATTCTCAGCTGCCACATAAAAAAGACATCACAAAAAATTACTACCATAGATTTCAGAATTAAATCTCTTTAAAATAATAAAATAAAATCTAGTAAGACATAATATAAGAGATAAAATTCCAACCTTCCCTCATCTTTCCTTGAAGTTCGCGGAGTGTTGGCTCAATTAATTCCCAGCCTTCTGGGTATTTAACTCGGTTGGTCTTTACTTTCGGCATTTTTTATCTGTCAAAGGACAACATGAACTACAAGGGTCAGTGTTTCCAACATTCTACCAAGTAACAAGCTATGAAGTAAGTAGATAAACAAAAATCACTTAAAAACAAGTTAATTACAAAGCTCAAAATTAACTCAACGAAGACGAACAGTGTTTCCTTTTCTATAGTGGTAATTTTTAAACTCAGGCTAGGTATGAAAATATTGGAAAAAATGAAAAAGAATAAATTTTTATAATGAAATAATTAATTTATTTACGAAAGGAATAAGCAAAAGTTAGTAAAATTAGGGAAATCTGAAGCACAAATATTGCAATTGAAACCAAAGGGTAAAGAAATATGAAAATTAAACTAGGAAATCGAAGGGGAGTGATGGAGAATTTGGTAACGCAATCAAAGTAACAGAACAGTAGTGAGATTGTAGCTAAATGAATCTGAAAACCCTAGCATGGTGAAAAAGATAAGAGAACTAACCTCACGATCCGCGGTGGAGAAGACGGTGGTGTTGATCGGGGCGTCGCGGGAGTAGGCAGAATAGAAGAGAAGTAGCTCTGCAGTTTTCAAATTAATCGCCTAACTTTACAAGTTGTAAAAGTGGGAGCAAACCATCGAATTTGTCCGGTCTTCATAAGTTGAGTAAATAGGCTTTTTTTTGTCCTTCAATTTGTATCCGTGATGATCTGTTAAGTTAAGCGCTGATAGGAATCATAAAATACAATATATATAATTGGTAATGATAAAAAAATAGCATGTGATAATTAATAGTAGACAAAATAAAACAGTTCATAAAATGTATGAAATCTGAAAATATTATTAAAGAAAATCTGATAATCCTATCAATAATTCGGTAAAAGAAATATGAAATTTTTAGTATATTGACATGTAGTTTCATCACACATTGCGAAATACTTCCTCATATACGACGTTAGACGTTACATTGGTATCTTCACCATCTTCATCGGTGATCAATATTTTTAGTCCTTCTTTGGATGCAACTCTTGAAACAACAACATACAACTGTCCGCGAGAAAATATAGGTGTTGGTAATTATACACCAACATGTTTAACCGACTGCCCTTGACTTTTCTTAATTGTCATTGCAAATGATACAGTCAAAGGAAATTGTTTTCGTTAGGTTAAATTATTGTTAACCTAATAAAGCAAATGGGAGGGAAAATATTAGGTTAAGTTACTGCAGACCTAACAAAATTAATAAATAAGGATAATCAAAATCAAAATTTCATGAAAAACTTTGTTTATAACTTACACACATTATTTTGTCAAAAAAAAACACTTACACACATTATTCAACTGAACATCCTTTTGTATTGATGGATGAATTGACAAGTGCAAAAAATCACAACAAGTAATAAAATAGTGAGTTATCGTCTTCAGAGGGATTGTCGTTCAACTTAATAATTAGCAGAATTTATTAGAAGTAAATAAAAATATAAAAGATGAAAGTGGTTGCAGGGTTTTAATTGTCCTACCCAATGCGAGATTCGGTTCGTTTGATTCAGACGCGTAACGGCAATTAGGAAATCCTTGAATCCTCCCTTTTGTTTTTGTTGAAATTAACATGGTTAATCATTAGCTTATGACATGTCTTTTGATTTAAGAAAGTAGGATTATGACGTCGTTATATAGCGGTGGAAGTTTAATTGTTATATTGTCGTCATTCAACCGATTACAAAAAAATCATAATTTTTTATCAAAAAAATTATGGTCTTATAAATATACCAACTTTTCGTTTTAGTCTTTCGAAAAATTTTGTTGGACTTTTAGTCTCTCAAAAGTTTTTAATCACCATTATTTGACCCTGCTTTTTAGTCGACTCATGTCTATCATTCACAATTTTAATGAAATTTTCCACAAATAAGTACAATGTTATTACAATCTATCCAAAAATATATATATTTTTTAACAAAATATTAATTAAATATGATTTTTTAAGCATCAAACACATAAAAATTCATATTTTGTTAAAAAAATATATTTACTTTTTGGAAGAGTTTGTCATAATATTCAACCCATTTATAATTTCATTAAAACATATGAAGGCTAGACATGAATGACTAAAAAGTAGGGAAAAACTACGATAAAAAAATTTGGGAGACTAAAAGTCTAACAATTTGTTTAAAGAAATTAAAACGGAAAAATTAATATATTTATAGGATTACAAATACATCTAACTTGTATTATTTTACAAAAATAAAAAGTTAATGTGCATAATCACATCATCGTCGCCTGCACAAATGTTATTTATTGTTTGACTTAAAAATTTAAAATAATAGTTTATTAATATTAAGAATATGTAAATATTAATATCACATGTAAATTTTTTATAGTCATAAATATTTTCAAAGTCATTTAAATTGATTGTTTTTTTTAAGAAGGATATAAGTGATAGATTGTAATTTGTTAAACAATTTCTTACCGTCAATTATGTCGAATTTGTTGATGAGAATTTAACTCACCCACAACTTTCGATGTCGTGCGAGAACATTTTTTTTTTACAAAACAAAACGATATTCACTCGTTCATATTGATAGAATATATTATTCAACATTTTTTAAAACGTAAATGATGAATTTGCTAACAAATTCACAACATTTTTTTTATCAATACAACATTAAAGTTAATTACATACATCGGCAAAATGCATATTTATAATAATATGATAAAATTAAAATGATTGAAATACACATGCCTCCGGATCTTTGGTAGATGTCTGATGCCAAACTCACATCAAGTATTTTCTATAAAAAAAATATATTTACATATACAAAGTATGAAAATCAAACTCATTTCCAAATTTACTAGATCTATTTTATTTTTTTTAAGGAAAATTCACTATATCTATCTATATTATCCATTTACAATGTACAAATTTATTGATTTGGTTGGTCCTTTAAATATAAATGACAATGACAATGACAATTTTTATAACATGTCGATTATTAAATCAAATAACATGACATACCAAATAAAAGACGTAATAAAGTAATTTTGACATTCGAGAATGAGTTTGGGTATAGATTCAGAGTAGGTATCTATATCCCCATTACTCATCTTGTACTCGTCAAATTCGGGGTGGGTTTGTTGCCATGCCTATTTGTCATATACGTATTTAATTTTGTAAAGTATTTTGTTGGGCCAACATGATTTTGGTCATATAAACACACTAACTTTCCGTTTTAGTCTTCCAAATTTTTGTTTGACTTTTAGTCCTTCAAAAGTTTTCCATCACCACTTCTGATCTCTATTTTTTAGTCAACTCGTGTCTATTTTTCATATTTTCTAATGAATTTTTTCAGTAATGTGTAAAATATCATGACAATATCTCCCAAAAATATGATTTTTTTATGTTTTTGGTGCTTAAAAATTCATATTTGATTCATGTTTTGTTAAAAAAATCCATTTTTTTTTTGGAGACATTGCCATAATATTCGACCCATCTATAAAAAATTTCATTAAAAAACATGAAGGCTAGAAATGAACGACTAAAAAGCAGGACAAAAGTGATGATGAAAAAATCTTGAGGATTAAAAGTCTAACAAAATTTTTAGAGAAACTAAAACGAGAAATTGATATATTTATAAGGACCAAAAACATATTAACCCATATTTTATACAAAGAATAAAAAGTTTTTTTTTAAACAAAATCACATGTACTAGTTGATTATCATTGTCTCCTGCACAAAATTTATTGTTTGATTTAAAAATTTAAAATATACTTTATTAATATTAATAATTAATAAATATTAATATCACATGTATATTTTTTATAGTCATAATTATTTTCAAAAACTAAAAAAAGTATTTTCAAAGTCATTTAAAATGATAGATCTTTTTTTAAAGAAGAATATAAATGATAGATTGTGATTGGTTAAATAGTTTCTTATGGTCAATGTACATCGAAATTGTTGATAAGAATTTAACTCATCTACATCTTTCGATGTAGTGCGAGAACATTTTTTTGTGACAAAACAAAATGATATTTATTCATTCATATCGATAGAGTATATTATTCGACATTACTGAAAACGTAAATGATAAATTTACGAACAAACTCACAACATCAAATTTAATATAGTATACAACAACAAAATACCGACATATAATAATATGATAAAATTAAAGTGATTGAAATACACATGTCTCTGAATCTTTAGTGTATGTCGAGTGCTTAACTCACATAAACTATTTTCAATAAAAAAAATTATTTACATATATACTAAGTATGAAAATTAAATTCATTTCCAGATTAACTACATCTATAAAAAAAAATTACATATTTTTTTGTTAAAAAAAAAAATTAGATCTATTTTTTTTAAGGAAAATTAACTAGATCTATCTATATTATCCATTTACAATGTACAAATTTATTGATTTGGTTACTACTTTAAATATCAATGACAATGACAATTTTTATAACATGTCAATGACTCAAGGTGAGTTTCTTGCTACGCCTATTTGTCATATACATATTTAATTGTGTATAATATTTTTTGGGTTAAATATGATTTTGGTTTATAAATACACAAACTTTTCGTTTTAGCCTTCCATTTTTTTTAGACTTTTAGTCCCTCAAAAGTTTTCCGTGACCACTTTTGTTCCCTACTTTTTAGTCAACTCATGTCTATTCTTCATATTTTTTAATGAAATTTTTCAGAAATGAGTAGAATATCATGACAATATCTCAAAAAAGAATGGATTTTTTTACCAAAACATGAATTAAAAATCATATTTAATTTATGTTTTGTTAAAAAAAATCCATTTTTTTAGAGAGATTGCCATAATATTCTACTCATCTATAAAAAATATGAAGACTAGACATGAATGAGAATGACTAAAAAGTAGGGACCAAAAGTGGTGATGAAAAACTCTTGAGCGATTAAAAGTCTAACAAACAATTATGAAAGACTAAAACGTGAAGTTGAAAATATTCAGAGACCAAAAACATATTTAACCCATATTTTTTACAAGAAAAAAAAGTTATTTTAAACATTCACTGGTACAAAATTGAATGACTTAAAAATCTTATTTATTGTTTAACTTAAAAATTTAAAATATAATTTATTAATATTAATAATTAATAAATATTAATATCACATGTATATTTTTTTTATAGTCACAAGTATTTTCAAAGTCCTTTAAAAAAAAGTATTTTCAAAGTCATTTAAAATGATAGATTTTTTTTTTGAAAGAAGGATATAAATGATAGATTGTGATTGGTTAAATAGTTTCTTATGGTCAATACGTGTTTAAATTGTTGATAAGAATTTAACTCAATTACATCTTTCGATGTAGTGCGAGAACATTTTTCTGTAACAAAACAAAATGATATTTATTCATTCATATTGATAGATTATATTATTCAACATTAGTGAAAACGTAAATGATAAATTTACAAACAAACTCACAACATCAAAGTTAATAATATATAACGATAAAATACATATAAATAATAATATGATAAAATTAAAGTGATCAGAATACGCATGTCTTCGAATCTTTAGTAGATGTCGAGTGCTTAACTCACATAAAATATTTTCTATAAAAAAAATTATTTACATATATACTAAGTATTTTTGAGGGACATATATACTAAGTAGGAAAATTAAATTCATTTCCAAATCTACTAGATCACTATATTATATTTACAATGTACACATTTAATATTGATTTTTTATTTACAAGAATAAAAAAATCATTTCAAACATTCACAAATATGTAAAATCACATGTAACTTTCTGGTATTCACAAATATTATTTTATATTTGACTTAATAATTTAAAATATATTTTACTAATACTAATTAATGTTAATAATTAATAAATAAATAATAAAATAATCCTGAGTTGATTTCTTTTTTGTCTGGCAGCGTGTGTGTATATGCTAATAGCAAACGCCAACAAAGACCAGCCCAAGCAAGAAGAAAGAGCTTCCTCAAGTCAAAACATTTCTCTCTCTCTCTCTCTCTCTGAACCGTTACGAAATGAATTCTGCACCACAATCCTCATCAGCCGCTGCCACCGGCGGAAGCGGAGGAGGTCCGGCACCGTTTCTTCAGAAGACGTATGACATGGTGGATGATTCCACTACAGATGAGATCGTTTCCTGGAGTTCTGATAACAAAAGCTTCATCGTTTGGAACCCTCCTGAATTCTCTCGTGTTCTTCTCCCAACCTATTTCAAGCACAACAATTTCTCCAGCTTCATCCGTCAGCTCAATACCTATGTAAGTCAATTCATGCTATAAGTTTCTTTTGATTATTTCATTGTTATTTTGTACGATCAATTACTTATTGTTTTTGTTTGATTGTTTGTTGTATTTGTATGATTTCATTTCATTGTGTCTTCATCGAGTTTCAATTAGTGGATATCGATTATTATTATGATGATGATGATCATTGATGAAAAAAACTGCTTAGTAAGATAGCAATTAGGAACAGCTTTAGATTTGGATTTCATTGTGCCTAGTTGGAGTTACAAAATGTTGAGACCCCTGAGGTGTTGAAAGATTGATGAGATATTATAGTCTTGTTGTATGGCACTTTTATTCTATGAAGCACAAACACAAACACCAAACATGACACAATCACCGAAACACCGATACCGACAATGACATAATTCAGTGTTATCATACGTTTCATTGTTGTGTCGTGTCAGACATCGACGTTAGGACACACCTAATCCGAGGAGTGTTCATGCTTCCTAGATCTTAATTTTCGGTGTGGGTGTGCGAATTGGTGGGTGATTTAGGACTCTAAATGCACTCAAGAAAACAATCAAAAAAATTTCTGCAGCATCTGGATTTTGGTAATGGTACATCCAGTCATGAATAAAACCATCAATTTAGTCTCTGAATATCACACTATTTCTGGTTAGTTCCTGAACTATATACATATAATAAGTAGTTCCTGAAGTATATGAAATGTGTCAATTTAGTCTTTGAAGTATATGGAAATTCGTCAATTTTGTCTCTAACATTTTAATTGTTGTGACTAAATTGACGGGTTTCATATACTTTGAGATACAACAAAGAAGTCCTTGTTTCATATAATTTAGGGACTAAATTTGAGATAGGGTGATAGTTCAGGGACTAAATTGATGGTTTACATTCAGTGATCAAATAAATGTGCCATACAACTCGTCCTTGTTTTGGTAAAAGAGATAGATCGATGCAACAAAGAAGTTCACGAATGTGTCATGAACGGAAAAGGACCAATTAGAACCTGCGTCTAACCATACATGGGCAATTATTGAATCTAAAGGATTTACCCAAAATTTCCCATGTCAGTCATGATGTGTCTGCAATGTTATTTCTCGTGACATTTCCATGAAGAAAAAAAAGTTAGCTTGTTTTTCTTTTATAATATTACAAATAATACCTTATTTTCAAATCTTTCACATGACAAACCTATGGGTGTTTTTTGGAACCCTGAATGTTAAATTTTCCCATTAAGTGCATACTATAACCCAGATTTTTATTGTTTAATCCTACTTCTCTTCTGCATCGTAGACATCTCAAGCATCTAGGTTTTCATTTATTGATTGATATGATGATACCAGGAAAACAAAAATGGCAAACATCCTGTCTTGTAAATTTTTATTGAACTTGTTGAAATTGATATCTAAGTCTTGGATAGGGTTGAAAAATAGAAATCATGCACTTATGGCAATGATTAAAAACTAAGGCTCACCGCCAGATTTGCTTCCTGAAATTTTTATGTGTGTAATGAAGAATATTCTCGTAAAGATTTAATGGTAAATCGTTCAAAGAAGTTTGTAGGTCTTCTGGCTTTAATGATAAATAATCGTTTATGAATGTATGTTTTAATTTGTTATGGTTTATCTATGTGTGCTTTTTATCAGGGATTTCGAAAAGCAGATCCTGAGCGTTGGGAGTTTGCCAATGAAGAATTTATAAAAGATCAAAAACATCTTCTGAAGAATATACACCGCAGGAAACCTATCCACAGTCATAGTCATCCTCCGGGTTCTGCTGTAGATCCAGAAAGGGCAGCATTGGAGCAAGAAATAGAGAAGCTGTCTCGCGAGAAAAATGCCCTTCAATCCAAGCTCTTAAGCTACAGTTATGTTGAGACAGAAAAGCTTCAGCTGGAAGATTTTCAGCGGCGATTGGATGGCATGGAGAAGAGGCAGACAAATTTGCAGAACTTCTTTGAGAAGGCTCTTCAGGATTCTTTTATTGTTGAACTTCTTTC
>Ga0228711_1007560_pt1 | contig 15678 bp, 11 predicted proteins | sample MedpolnodulmetaG_2_FD_177996 | JGI IMG/M metagenome (GOLD analysis project Ga0228711, IMG submission 177996) | Root nodule microbial communities from Medicago polymorpha collected in Santa Monica, California, United States - brown nodules | ecosystem: Host-associated > Plants > Roots > Nodule...
GAGAATAAAATAAAAATTTTTTTTTTTTTTTTTAAGAATGGAGGTTTAATCTATCTGCTTAATTTCGACCAAAGCCCGTTTGTTATAGCTTTTTAAAGAAAAAAATCACTTATTTTAAAAAAATAATCATTTTTAACAGTTTTGCATCTGTTTGTTACAGCTTTTTAAAAAAATCAGAATCTAAAAAAAATCTAAAAACAGCTTCAAATGAGAAGCTGTTAGGAGCAGCTTCTCAAAAAATAGAAAAATAGATATTTTTTAGAGGAGAGAGAAAATATTATTTAAAAGATTGAACTAATTTTGTAACAAAAAATCCCTTTTATATAGTTGTATCAAAACAAACTAGATTAATTTGTTTAAAAAATTTGATTTTTATTACGGTAACCAAACGCAAAATAGATTCTGATTTTTCATAAAATCTCTAAAATATAATCTCTAAATTATTATATGTCAAAATCACTTTTATTTTAATCCGTAGCAAACGGGCCCAAGTTTTTTTTAAGGAGGCCCCTGAATTGAATGAAAAAAGGAGGCACCTAATTGCTGCTAGTATTATACTTCCAATAATTTTTATTATAAGAAACAGTTTATTTATTTTTTTAATAAAATACGTTTATAGTATTTCATTAATAATAAGAACTGTAATATAATGGGGGTATTTATAGATAAATGTTGGACTGACGGATGTGGCTTCACTTGCAAGAATATGTGCTACCACGTTAGCTTGTCGTTGGTTAAACTCTACCCTAAAGTTCACAAAATCTAAAAAGTAAATTATTTATTATAATAAAGACCGGATAAAGCATGAGTTGATTAAGGAGCGATAAAATGAGTTTAATTGTTTATATTCGACCCTAGTAATTTCACATTCTTTTGCTTTTGAACTTTGATGGAATTTGGTCATCTAAAAACGTTGAGGTGTCAAACATAGCCAACCATTTTTAATAATATAGTATTCTTTAAAACTTATGACTTATCATATATTTTAAAAATAATTAAATAAAAGATTTTTGCTAGAAGCCACCTATGAAAGTGTCTTTTAACAACTCACATTTTTAGGTGTGATTTTCACTTTTTAGTTATAACTTTGTTAAAGACACCTTCATAAAAATTAGTTGATGTCTTTTAGCAAATACTTATAGAATAACTTGCTAAAAGACAACTTGACACCTTCATAAAAGGTGTTTTCTAAAAAAAAACCCTTGAATAAAAAGGTTTTCTTTTTTCCTTTCCCTCTCTCGGAGATAGCTTCAATTCTCAACTCTCCTCTGCGAGGAAAATAGATTTATGGATTTATTTTAGTTCACTTTAAGTTTAGATGAAGATGGGCACAAGTGATGAAGATTTAGATAAAGAAAATTTTAATTAATTAGTTTTTCATCTTATTTAAAAAAGTTGTTGGCTGCAAATAAAACAAAATTTATTAAAAATGATGAGATAACGTGCCACATAAGCAATTTTACATAATCAAATTTTATGAAGATCCAAAGTAAAAAAAATCTAAAATTATAGTATTAGAATCTAAAAAAATAATTATAGTGACTAAAATAGATCCGCAGGGACCAAAATAACCATTAAATCCTACTGTATTTCAGGTGTGTTTGGTGTAGCTTTTTTCAAATCCAAATGCTACTTCTAGATCAAAGTTTTTTTTTTTAGGGAACGTCTAGATCAAAGTTAAGTGCTTTGTGAATAAAGTTAAAGTTGTTTTTCCATATTTATTTTTCTTTTACTACAATAATTATTTTAAATCAAAAGTTAATCCGATAATTAATTCATTTATTTATTTTCACATTTTTCCATATCTATTTTTCTGTGACTACAATAATTATTTTAAATCAAAAGTTTATCTGATAATTAATTTATTTTCACTATAAGTCTTTTTGACTATAATTTTCTCTATTATAAAAAAATAGTAACTACATTTGCTTAAATATAAAGGTTGAAAAAGTGTAACTAAAATAATTAAATAAAAGATGAACGTTGAATCTAAAAGATATAAAATATATTTAAAAAAATTATAAAAAAAATGGGTGCTATGTAGACACCTTAAGAGAAAGAGAGGAAAAAAAAGTTATTTAATATATGCAATTCGTAAATGATTTGATATGAAAAGAGAGGTAGAGATAAACTGAAACGTTTAATTGATATTAAAAATATGTGGCGTTCACATATTATTGTTTTTTTTTTGAAGAGGCATATTATTGTTGTTTTCATTAAGAGTAAAGTTATTTTGACAACTTAAAGGTTTTTTGATACCTTATTTTTATGTGGTTGTCAATTTAATAATAATTTTATAAACTAACATTAATTTTATGTGTATTTTTTAACGGTTGTTTCAAAAGTTGATTGATGGTATAATTTTTGTTTTAATTAAGAGTAAAATTATTTTGACAACCCAAAATATTTCTGACATCATAATTTTATACGGTTGTCAATTTAATAATAATTTTTTCTTTCTCTTATAATCAAACTAACACTTATTTTATGTGTATTTTTGTACGGTTGTTCTAAAAGTTGACATATTTTGTTTGTGCGAATAACAATCAACTTTAATTAATGGTAAAACTTATAGAGTGAAAACAATCAAAGCTGGTTAGAGATCCTATGTTCAAAATCGGTCGAGAGTGAAAAAATTAATCTAACAACAAATGATTAATATTTATCATTCAAGGTTGACTATTTACTCGTGCAAATATATCTACAATATTGACCCTTCAAATTTTAGGCTAAATTGAGCTTCAACCCATGAAATAGGGTGTCCATAGTCTTTAATACACCTTGATGACAAACGCAAAACATCACGAAATTTCCACACGATAAAATCTTCCATCTATTGAGGGCCATGAAATTGAGGATTTAATATGTTCAATTGAATAGTAGTGAATGACCATGATGAATTTGATAAAGAGGAGGGACTTAATTTAGTCTGACTTGTTTAGCATATGGTTCGGTTGGATAAGAATAGATTCAACAAACGGGTTTTTGAATTTAAATCACTGGTTGACTTCAAGGATACTATGACATGGTAGTAGTCAGTATTTAATGAGTTTTTTTAATTTTATTTTTTATGAAAAATAAAACGTTTTTTTGTTGAATAATGAGAAATAAAGGCTTGAGTGGTATTCAATACTCATATACATGTGCTAGGTATACTTGCTCTGAAAAATACAATATGTTAAGGCATACTTTTTTTTTTTATGAATTCGTTAACTTAAAATCATACCAATAAACTAAGATGTTTAAAGTAAACGAAGTAATCAATAGCAAAGTAGTTTCAAGCAACAAAAACAACAAACCGATCTAGATCTAAGTGTGAAGTAACACAATAAATATAATCAAAGCAACCAAGATAAGAAAGAAGAGAGAAATAACACACTAATATTTGTTTACTCTTTTCAGACAAATTTATGCTACACCTAAGGGAGAGAACAACTCTCCAATCCACTATTATAAGAGTGGTAGAAAGAGGTTGCAAGAAATTTCTACTCATGCTCACAAAGACCAAACCTTAATTTCTACCCAATTTTTCAAGCCGCTCAAACCCACAAAGAATTCTAAAAGAAAACAATAAAGAAGGCCTTTTTCATCATTTCTCTAAAGAGATCTCACTAAGGTGATTGTGAACTGTTTACTGGCCCTATAATCTCCACCAAAAACAATCAACCTTTAAGTTTCCTCCTTTGTATTTTCCAAAATTCTCTCTCTTCAGGCCACCCAAAAATAAAGAATGAAGAATTGTATAGTACTCAGACCCAGGCAAAATCGCTTCACAATTATCCTGGATCGCACCACGATTTGGAACCAGTACACAATACTAAACCCGATCCACAAATCGTGCCACAATTTGGCCACTTCATGCTGCGAAAAAATGTGAACCAAAACCTCCAAATTGCTAAACCAAGTCGCACTACAATAAATACCAATCACGATATAATTTTGACAAACCTTCGACATCGACTTTTTAGGCAATTACAACACTTTTAAATAGGAGTGTTATTTGAACAACCATTTGGTTGACTAACTTATGAGACAACCATAATTTACAAGGAAAAAGTAGGTATTTGTACAAATACCAAAACAATAGAGAGATAAAATAAAAAATAATGTGAGTATGAGAGAGAAACTTGTCACAAAATGAATATTCAAATATCATTTCTCTTTAAACATGCACATCGTGTGGAAAAAAAATTACTATCAATATTTGTGGATGTGGTATCATATCAACAATTGTGCTCATACTTATTTTTAATTCAATAAGTAAATAATATCGCTTGAATATAAAAAGAGGAATTGTGAGTGTGAAGAAGAAAGAATGTTTGAATGGAGATGGAAGGAGGAAGAAGCGGAGGATTGGATGAAGTGATTTTCTCTTCTTTTTTTTTTAACAAAAATATTAATTTTTATATTGGCGAACATAAGATGATACATCATTAAAAAAAATAGTCATGTCAGTGTTTTTTGTCAAAATGTGTATGAGAAATTAGTAAATACAGAAGAGCGTAAAGTTGAAGGATCAAAATTATTCATTTTAAACTTGATGAATTATTTGGAAAATATTGAATTTGTTTTTCAAAGGAAAACGAGGCATACTAATACTATATGAACAACACCGAAAAACTTTTATGTTAGCATCTACTTATTTCATGAGTATTGTTACCATCTACTTTCGGTGAAGAGGTCGATCAAATGATTAATTCTTTTTGATGGGGGATTCGAAAAGGGGGTCAAAGCGAGGTACTAATTGGTTAAGTTGAATAAAGCTCACAATAAGAAAGGAGTATGGAGGAATGGAATTCCGGCAATTTATGGCATCAATTTAGCCATGATGGGGAAGACGGGTAGGAAACTTGCAACCAACCGTTGTGCATGTGATGCGCGTTTTCAAAGCTAAATATTTACCGAATGAGAGTTTCGGCCAATTACATGCAACCTCAACAACATGTTGCATCTCTGCATGCAACATAGCAGATTGTTTTTCTACAGAATTTGCAGCACGTCGTGCCACATATAGCTTTTCTGCAGTATTAGCAACAGACAGCACATCAGACGCATCTTCTGCAGTAGTAGCAGCAGGCCGCGCAGCAGACGACTCTTATACAACAACAGGCCACAAATCTATATATGGGGGCTGGAAAAACCGTTGGCGGGAATGTTATCATGCAATTTAGACACCGATTTGTTTCCTCACCAAAACATCGTAGACATTATATGTGCATACGTAATGACAACAATTCATTTGTTTGAGTTAAAACAATGCACAATCAACCAATCTTTTCACTAAAAGAGACGGAGGCAAAGGAACTTATGGAACCTCTAATTTTGTTACATGAAAGAAAGTTTCCAGTGATTCACTATCGCGTAAGATTGCAAAGTGGTTGTGGATGGTACCAACAAACGCCTTTCCTGTGTCACTGAATTCGGGTCAATTGTTCAATTTTGTAAGGCTTTTATGAATGCAAATCAAAGCTATAAAGTTTACTTTATTAAAAGGCAAGCAAACATTGTTACTCACACCCTAGCTAGGGCTTCAAGGTCTTATGCTAACCCTCAAACATTTGATTATGTTCTAACATGTATTGCATACATTATTCCGATTGAAATGCAATAAATTTGTTTTGTTCAAAAGAAAAACACTAAAACACAATATGTGCAAGGATAAAATGAAAACATTACAAAAGTATCCAAAAAAACAGTCGTACATCCAAGAGCCTTTGAAGTCATTACCAATAATTTGATTTTAAATGCTCCATAATTGATAATACTGATATTGTGATTACTTGACAAGTAGTTTCTATAACGATGCAAGCAAACCATAAAATTAAAAGTTTATCCTCCATTACATGTGGGTGTAGATTTTTTTGTCATGTATACACGCATCAAAATTTCACATTATGTGTTCAACATCATATGGTTTCAAAACATTAGGTATATTCATACCATATTCACCACACAAAAAAAGAAGATTATTCATACTGAAAAATAAAGTAAGTGCAATAGTAGTCTATTAAGACCCAATACGCCTCTTTGCTAAAACTTGAACCACACTGACATCATGTATTGTGGCTGCTTATATTGAGTCTCAAATCCGAAGTTATCTGCGCACATACTTGTTCACTGAGAAGTGCTTTGATATGCTTGATGAATACATCGCTGGTCACTCTTTGCTTCTAAAACACACCACAAAGAATTATAAGGAATCAAGTTAGTTTATATCAAGAAATATATAGTAATAAGTTATAAAGCACTAACATCTATGCAATTAAACATCTCGTCGTGTTCGACAAACGTCGATGTCCAAAACTCATGCAATACATTTCTAACAACTCAGATAAGTGTTTAGATAAAACTATTTACTTGGACACATCGTAGACAATTTCCTGAAATCATCTCGAACACATTTACATGGATTGTTGTTAAGGATGTGTTAAAGCAATAAAGATCAACGAATGGTTTTCTTTACTCAATGAGTGATTACAAATATTAAATTTGAATGCATCTTTTTTAGTTTTTCGGTAGTATATGTTGTTTATATATCAGTGTGTGTCAATGTCATATGTCGAATGGAAAGAAAAATAAAGAAAATAAAAAATGTCAACAAAAACTTACTTTGTAGGCATCATATATATATTGGACTTCAGGGAGATGGACAATAGGTATCCATTTCATAAAGGATAACATCACCTTTGGAACTATAGTAGTTTGATATGGAAATGTGCCCCAGTCCACTATAAAGACAAGGAATTTGGAAAATGTTAACATGTGTTTTAAAGAATTAAACATAAAAATATTGTCTTTAAAAGTTGTTCTATTGGTGTTAACTTCTTAAAAATTTAAAATTATATGTTTTATAAAATGTATATTTTTTAGATTCTTTAACATTGTTTTAGAACATAAATTAGCAAAACATTGAGAATTTATACACGAAAGTTTAAACTAAAACTTTTACCGGGCATAATAGCAGAGGTTTTGCAGGTGACAACACAAACAGGGATTATACGTGTGTTGATATCATTGGCCCACACTACATACCATTTAGGACTTTTAGGATCATCAGAGCCAGTGTCAAATTCCTTACGATTAGCACAAGTTTGATTCAGCTCAAGCTCCACTTTTTCCACACTTCCCAACACAACTTGACAAAGTATAACATGCTTATGAGGGTCATTATCCACCTTATATTGCATACCACTACAACAACAAAAGAAAAACACAAATCATTAATTCACATCAAGCATGAGATTTGGATTTGCTCAAGTCAGCAATTCACACAATCACTTCGTTTGTAGTTGTTGGATCAAGATCAGATTGTCTAGATTTCAAATAAGGTATTTTGTTTTTTGTAAAAAAAAAATGAAAATCTAAATTAAAACATGGACAGTTTGATCTTTATTCAATAACTACCAATGTAGTGACAACTTTAATGCATGAATTTGTTGACTAGGTTAAATCCAAATTCGCTAATGGAAAAACAACAAAACATCTCATAGGTGTGTAAAGATAAGGTAATTGGAAATTTTACAGAAATCAGAAAAATCTAGCACAATTAAAATGTTTCAATTGAACACTTATAGTTTTTTTTTTATGAATAGACTAATTAAAATTCTTCATTCTAAAATTTGTTGTGCAATTTTTATAAGTTTTGGAGTGACGCATAACTCGATATAATGAAAGTGGTTCAAAATGAAAATTTAAAGTTTTGGATTGAATTTCAAATTTTGGAAAAGTTGAGATTTTTTGAAAATTTTAGGGTTCAATCTGTAAAATTTGAAGAAAAAAAATATTAGGACAAATTTGTTGAAATTTTGAAAAGTATAGGGACAAATTTACAAAAGTTGAAAAGTAAATAACAATTAAAGTGTAAATTTTAGACATATAACACAAATTCCATGATTTGAAAATATTTGAAGAGCCAATTTGAGAATCATGTTGTATAAAGTAAGAAAAGAATTTTAAGTTTATTCCTCAAAAAAAAAAAAAATGAATTTTAAGTTTAGTATTTTTTCTCCTAAAAGTGATAACTCTCTTCAAGGTTACAATTGGGGGCAATAAATCACTACTTTTGGGGGCAAATAATACCATTTTGTTGGGTCAAAATTTAGATCAGGACTAAATTTCAACATATGTAACACTTGAAGGAACAAAAGGTTTGATTTTGAAACAGGGGCAATTTTCATAAGTGTAACAAAATAGGGAGATCAAAAGTGAGATTAATCCTTTTGAAAATTCTTCAAATTTATCATGCAAACGATGTAATTACAATAAAGAATTTGAATTAACATCTAAAATTACCCTGCCCCATAAAAATCATTAACAAACATATATTAAGTGAATTATGTAAGTACCTATGTTGGGGTGACTCTAAGCCAGCCAAAAAAATACCAGCTCCAAATGATGGTCGTAGGGCAGGAGGGTTAGGAACTAACTCAAATCCATGAGAGAAGATGGACGCAACTTTCTCTGTTGGCGCTGCATACCAACCATAAACCACATTGGCCTTACCGCGCATAGCTTCTGTAATCTCAATTTGCTTCTCAAAAGCATCCCAACGAGCCCTGCCATGGGCCCCTGATATTTGAAATTCGTGAATGTCTGTGACAACAGCATGCATATCAACTTTGGCAATGTTGGAGAAGAAAAGATCGATTGTGTACTTGTACATGTTATCATTCTTCGACAATTGCTTTGCGTTGGGAAATTTTGAAGTCATAGCCAAACTCTTTTGTTTGGGACCACCACTACCACCATCAAAGACCTCCTCGGGGTGGATCTTTCTCTTCCCCTTCTGATTTGGCACATCTTGAAATATTGCACTAGCTTTTGAGGGGATCAACGATAAATCGGGGTTAAAAAATATTTCGGGAAAGAAACAATTACCTTTTTCATCAATCCACGAAATAGATCTCCAATACCCAGAGCACTTATGGATTTGTTGCATGCGTAGAAAGTCAAAGGTGTACATGACACCTTCAATTTTTAAGGGCAACATTGTCTTGCCACCTATGAAACCATGGCGTAGGGACTCTAGGGTTTCACCCTTAAAATCATGCCAAGAATTGTTCATGTAGAACATGATTCTCAATGGCAGGTCACTGCGTCTGAAGTTGTGACCATGTTTGAGGAGTAACACATCACAAGAGCATATATCTTCAAAATAATGGACCTGATTTAAGTCCATGGGTGGAGTCCACGGTGAAAGCGGTGGGGATACTGGCGGAGGAGATGGTGAAGAAATCGATGGAGGTGAACTAGGTTCCTGCATGATGTTTTGGCAATGGACAAGAATCCTAACTCAATTGAATTAAACTTAGTGCGTAGTTTGAGTCTGTAAATAGACGTGCTTTAGCCGTGTTATATAGAGGATTTTTTTTTTTATGAGTTATGAATCTTATGCGATTTGATACATGTTTGTGATATTTCAATATATATTTTTTCTTATTAAAGTTGAAATTTACCATACTTAATAAAATTTTTAACAATGGTAAATTTTAATAATTTAATATTAGAATTAAAATGATAAATATCATATAATTTTTTTGGATCCCTTACCAATAGTGAAATTATAATCACATAAAGAAGCCTTAAATCCTAATTAATTATTATGTTTCATATATAAAATAAAGAAAAATTAAAATTAAAATTAAATTTGATTTAAATAGATAAATGAGTCAAGAATTACTATTGACATGGTAAATTTTTTACAGTCATAGATCAAAGCTAAAGTGCGTTGTTTTTCTTTTTGTTAAAGAGTGTCTCCATGACACTCTTAAAGATTTTAAAAGAAGAATTTATTTTATAAAAAAAGTCAAATGTTTCAATTTTAATGCATTGATTACACGTACTTTCATAAAAATTATCATTTGAATGTCATAACAAATGTCATGTGGGCACTCATTAACACTTTCCTTTCTTTTAAGAGGAATGCTAGCAACACTCTCTTTTGAACACTCTCTCTAACACTCACTCTTTTATTGAATGAAATTCATGCATGTCCCACCACTTTGTGTGGGTTCTATTTTCAAAGTGTAACATGCACCCTCTATTATGAATGAGTGTACTTAAGCACAACTCAGTTGGTAGTTGTAAGGACAATTTTATGTAGGGGTTGGGTTTCGAACTCATGACCCACCACTTCTCTGCATTTAAAATGTTTGTGCGCCGACCACTAAACTACTTGACCAAATATTTTTTTTGATGTTGTTGATATTTATATTTACATTGATGGGTGCTTTTTTTTTGGGTATAAGAATAGGGAAGAGCCCAAGATGGGTGCATGTATGTATGAGTTTGCTAACTTAGACCAACAAAAAATATGAAGGTCCAAGTTAGCAAAAGTGCACATTTTTATTTGGACAAAATGTTAAATGAAACAAAATGACTTACAAAAAAAAATTAGAAAAAGGAAACAGTTTATATAAAATTTGAAAAAGGAAACTAATTAGAGAAAATGAAAAAAGAAACAAATTAAAAGTAATTGTGAGAAAGAAAACAAACTAAATCACAAAAATTGAAGGAAATTAGAAAAAGGAAACAAATTAAAAAAATTGAAAAAAGAAAAGAATTAAAAATGGAAGTAGTAAAAGACACATGCATTTGGACGGATCTCATAACATTGCGATAAATATATAATTTTTTTTTTACATTAGTAATAAAATTAGATGAATTATTAGTATCCATTTTTTTAAAAAATTATTAGTATTGATGTAATTTTATATTAAATATGTTTTTCCTTGTGTATACAAAAATCCGTTAATATGATAAAATTTTGATTTCATTAGCTTATATCTACAGAAGCAAAATATATATGTAGAAATATGAAAAGTTGATATGATAAAAAAAAAATTGAAAGTGATATGATAACATTTTAAAAACTCACAACTATTTTTAAAATAATTCTATTAACTTTTTGTTTATTTTATATGTCTTAAATATTTGAATTGTGTTTGTTTCGACTATATATGCGGAATAATTTTTTATGTACTGATATGAGAAAGTTGATACGATAAAAAAATTTATGTACCATATTTATTTTATATGTCTGCACTTTGGTGGCGTCTCCAATCTTTTCAGTTATGGAGTTTGCTTCTCTCTAGACTTATGTTTCTTGTGGAGATCACCATGTCGGGAAGGGCCATTGTGTTAGCTATGTTCTGACCTTGCATCATCACGAACAAATTTATTATCTCTTACAAAACTATGTGTTCTTGGACTGTGTTGTGATTACAATCAAGGTGTGATGAGAATGGGAATCTGGACTTGTTTTTTCTCCATTCTAGTTGGTCCTTAGTTCTGATCTCTGATGATATTCGATTGATGTTAGAACACTCAATACAAATCCTCTACAAAATTTCCAATATCGATCGTGCCATCTCACGAAGGAGATTCCTCGCTAACGGAGTGATGTTCTCTCAATATTTTCATGACGGAGGTAAAAGCTCCTTCGTTGATAGTGATGGAGGTAGAAGAATTGGAATAGGAATTATCATTGATGATGGTTGAGGAAGTGGTACTAATGTCTCCACGAGAGGTGGAGTTTATCAAACCACGATGATTTCTAGTGTCCTAGATTTGGTTGCTATAAATGTCTTTGCACCTTTTCAAGCCATTAATTTTTGGTAAAAATAATGACAAGAATAAGGAGTTTTGTAAAAAATGTCATTCCCATAGACAACACCACTGATGCAAGCTATTATAACTACAAGTTATGAACAAAATAATGTTGATTACTTGATTTTAATACACTTGAACAAAATAGTTAGGTTAGTGTCTTGGTCACTGACTCTCTTCAACAGTTACTGCTCGTTAAAAAATGTTTTCTAGGGGTTCAATATTCATAAGCGCACATTTCCTAAGTTGTAGGAAACATTGGCAGGTAATGCGAGTCTATTCCTCGCGATGTAGATAACAGAACCGATCCTTTTGGCATGTCGTTATATTCTTGCGATGCGAGACTCATGGCACGCGATGCAAGATAGACAATAGCTGACTCCTTGGTTTCTTCATCCCTTGCTCCATTTCTTTTAACCAAAACATCCGTAAAGACTATGCTCCAAGAACCATCTGTGATAAACTTGAAAAAGAATAGCACATTCACAAAGTTGTGTAGTTCTGATGGATTTTCATAACTTCAAGACTTCTTTTTTTTTTTGTCCTTTTCTCACATTTTGAACGATTTCTTTACAAAACTCAACTAAAACAAACACAAACTACCTACTTTTACTCTAAAAAGACCCTAAAAGATGACTAAAAACCTTAATTGTACTATAAAGTAATATTTGTATAAGATAAATAAGATCAACTTAATGTAACTTTAGTTCTCAAGTAACTCAACTGTGTAACTTTAGTCCCTGCATTGTTTTCGCTGACAAAATAAATCACTTGTTTCCCCCTCTTTAGCAAATTCAAAGTCTCCTCTATTTAGTGCAGGTATGGCAACATAGATCACATAAAAACGCATGTCCGAAGTCCAACACTTGTTAATGTCCAACCTCGACATCATTCCTACCTACAATGTGATTTCATTCAATTATTTCCTTTACTCTTTACTTGTAGTCAAATATCACACAGTAAGAAACCGGCAGCAAAAGACTTTCCATTACTCCATTGCCAAGCAGTTCAAAACAGACAGACAGTTTAACAAGATAAAAAAAAACCAACATAAATCCTAGACATGCAGTACCATACCACAAAAGTGAAGATGTTAGTTAATACAATCCATATCAAAAGAGTAGAAAAATTCAGATAATCTAAAGAAGGATGGCTCAATCAATCAAACCAACGCAAGCAGCGAATTATCCACAAATAAAGTTGTTATCACCGAAATTACATTAATATCCTTTTTTTTTTCCTGCGTTAATTAGAGCGAATTATGAGCATTCATTCCTTTGAGGATTTGTTGATAAGAGACTTGTGGATATGAGGAATAACACCACCACCAGCAATTGTTCCTTTGATGAGAGTGTCAAGTTCTTCATCTCCACGGATAGCAAGCTGTAGATGTCTCGGTGTAATACGCTTCACCTTCAGATCCTTGCTTGCATTGCCAGCCAACTCCAACACCTCTGCAGTTAAATACTCAAGGATAGCGGCAGAATAAACTGCAGCTGTAGCCCCAACTCTTCCATGTGCCATTGTCCTTGACTTCAGAAGACGATGGATACGTCCTACAGGGAACTGTATGTAGAAAGATATTCATGATGGAAAACCAGATGATGTGGGATAAATTTAAACAATACCAACAAATGCAACATGATTTACAGCCAGACAACATTTTAGCATGCTTAAAATCTGGAAAACTAATTCCAAGAATCAAAGAAATACAATAATAATTCAAGTGGCAAAAAGACAAAATCATCACACGGCATCCAAAGATACATCACTCACATGGCTGTAGCCATAACACATGTGGATGAAGCTGTTGAAATTTGGGGCCTAACTAATCCTTACAAAACCGGCTTGTAAGGTGAGGAGTGCCTCCTCTTTATAAACTCTTCTCAAGAGTGCTATCTATCCGATGTGGGACTAAATCCACCCCCTCAAAGCCAACACAATGAAGGTGTTGGAGGCTGCAATGAAGGCTAACCAAAGGTCGCAATTTAGGCGACTAGGGGCGGACCGCAATTAAGGCGGAATTTCCAGCAGAAGCAAAAACAGAAAACCTATGACTTACCGGATGCTGCAACCTTTCATGTCAGGCTGCACTTTTTGGAATTCATCACATTAGTAATCCAAAAACGAGAAGGAATATGTATTACATAAAACACAGATGTATGCATGGCAGCACAGAATAAGTAATGCAGAACAAAAATGCTGTGTTCAATTAGACATGGTTGACTACATTCTTTAAAAACAGATTTTCACATATACATAGGTTAGCACATCGCTTGGATGGTTTTTTGGAGGGGACCAAACAGTTACAAAATAATACTATAATTTTTTTTGGATAATAAATAATACTATAATTTAAATACACAGAATTTCTTAGTGATTCATTGGTAAGAGTCGCATGTTTTAATTGTCAAGACCAAGGTTCAAATCACATCTCCAACATATTTGCTATGTTTATGCAAAAAAAATACAAACAAAATGTAAAAGTAAGCCTCGAGCTTCTATCCTCATAGGAGTCAAAAAAGCAGATTACCACTGCGCCACCAAAGATTATGTGATAACTATAGAACGTATAATATTTATACAAACATATTCATGCTAATATATATGGAAAATGCTTATGTGCACGACAAAGTTTTCGTGAGAATCCCACAAATGATGCCACACACACTATTCAATACTTGCTTAACATTGAATTGCCAATATAGCCTCCTATAACTAATTTAACATTGAACGACCTCTCTTAGAACCTCGCCCGTAACCTGTTTTAAAAATTTGTTATGAAGGTTGACGACTTAAAATGGAGTTTTTCAGCAAGATGTCGAACACTCTCTCACAAGACATGCAAGTATTCTATAACTAACTGAAACATAACAAAAGTAGAAAACAAAGCTAGAGAACAAGACCCACACTAACCCACCCCATTCACATATGATTCTATAACACCTACTTAAAACAAACAAAAAAACAATCAATCCATTGGTTTGAGAGTGAAGCATCCAATTACTAATCTTGACTGCAATGTAAAAGATGGATTCGATTTCTTCCCCCCACCCAACCACTTCCATATTGATTAATTAATGGACAACATGATTATGATTTCAATCCAATGATCATTGGTTATGGCAGTGTGTGCTATCAAGGGATGGTAGTTAAAGCTTGTACAGGTGTAAGCGGCGAGTTGTTGATAATGGTGGCAGCTATAGCAACATGTTTTTTTACCTGCCTATTAGCTAGCCCATGCGGTGTGGAAAATGAAAAGATAACCTGGTGTAAGGGGTATGTATTCACAAACTAAAGAAATTATTCATCAAATATTATTATAAAAGATAGTCCATTTGGTTTAGCGCATTCGTGGGGGTAATTTGCCGCGCCATTTAGCATTACTGAATATATATATATATACCCCTATTAGGAAGGGAAATAATAATTTTGGGAGGGCTATGGCCACCCTCTATTCCTTCTAATATCCACCAAGGCCACTTGCGCATTTTCTTTTTTCGGAAAAAAAGGAAAACAATAAACATGATGAAGAGAACAGAATTAAGAATATGAAAATTAAGATCTTTGTTAGAAAAACTTAGACAAGGCCCATGACCACAGAGAACATATGCAAAATAAGGGATTTGTCTCCTCAAAACTTAAGGATGAACAAATCAACCATTGATATTATAAATCATAATTTAGTTAATTACTTTTAAGTCCTCGTGAGCTTAGCTCAGTCTGTAGGGACAATGCATAATATATGCAAGGTCTGGGGTACAAACCCCGGCCACCACCAAAAAAAGTTAATTACATTTAAAATGAGAATTCAATGTAAAAGAATAAAGAGCAAATAGTCACTTTAGTCCCTGACTTTGCACCTCGCTGTCACATAGGTCCCTGACTCAGGATTAAATACAAACAAGTCCCTGACTCTACACATCCGTTATCACTTTAGTCCTTGCCGTTAAAAAAATCTGTTAAGTGATGATGTGGCACGCTGACAAGGAGTATGACGTGTCACAGGGACTAAAGTGAAAGTAAAAAAATGGTCACTTTGGTCCCTGAATCGAAAATCAATATCCTCAA
>Ga0228711_1007561_pt1 | contig 15677 bp, 3 predicted proteins | sample MedpolnodulmetaG_2_FD_177996 | JGI IMG/M metagenome (GOLD analysis project Ga0228711, IMG submission 177996) | Root nodule microbial communities from Medicago polymorpha collected in Santa Monica, California, United States - brown nodules | ecosystem: Host-associated > Plants > Roots > Nodule...
ATAATATAACATATATTACATTAATATTTTATTTATAAATATAAAAGTTCAAATCAGTTAAAAAAAATAGTTACCTTATATGAAAAAAATAAGCAAAAGCAATTGTTGAATGATAGAGATGGAAAATACAGTAGAGATATTAAAAATAAAATTGCTATAAGAAGTGTCTTTTTTTTCTTTCTAAAAGATGTAGTGAAGCAATTGTTGAATGGTAGAGAATGAAAGACACACATATATATACACAAGAACCCAATTAATGAACACACCTGACGTGCACAACGTTCACCTGCTGTATATCAATTGCATCTGCCAAGCTTCACTGTTCCACGTTAAGCTAAGACAGCTGCAATTCACCTTTTCCTGCAAAAAGCTGTTGCATTTTGTACCATGTGTTTACCTAGGAAATATTTCCTCGGTAACCACCTCTATTTCCTCGCTAAGCATCATTCTAACTGCCACAACTTAGTCAAACGGTCAAAAATGCTTACCTAGGAAATATTTCCTCGGTAACCACTCCATTTCCTCGCTAAGCATGGTCAAACGGTCAAATATGCTTACCTAGGAAAATTTCCTCGGTATGCATTGTATGTAGCGAGGAAACTGTGTTCCTAGGTATATTTCCTAGCTAAATGGATGATTTCTTGTAGTGTGGGGACGGGCACGGGTATCATAATTATCCAACGGGGCGGGGACGGATATCATACTACCCGTACCCATGGATACCCATTGACATCCCTAGTTGCAACTGTCTCGGTGCCTTACTTGTTGCAATTGGGGGTGTTACTAGTATACAAGTTTTTAGACATTCGTTTGATCTTCAACAGCCAAAATTACTTGTTGAAGAAGAAAGAGAAGAACCAGGGTGTCTCCTGGTTACTACTCCATACAGGGATGTCAGCCTGTCAAATCTGTTTGGTTTATCTGAGGCTACACCTGTTAGCAAGGGTTGTTTGTTGTGTGTTGCTGGTGTTGTTGATACTCCTGACACAAGCAACTCACAAAATTCAAATTCTGTGATAACATATGAAGATATGCCTGCTTTAACAGTGGAAGAGATTCCTACTATAGGAACAGTTGGGTCCTCTTGGAATTTTATTGAGGATTCTGGATCCCTCTCGTCCTTCAATGAATTCCAAACACAACTAACAAGTACATTGAGGTAAAGACGCGGTACCAAATTGTTTGTGTTTGTAGGATAAGTTGTTACTCATTAGTTTGATGGTGAATTCTTATTTATATTTTAACTGCTTGTGCAGGATCAGAAGGTGACTCGCCCCACTACCCCGTTTGAGATGGGTAGAGAAAGCATTGAATAGATGTGCTTCTGCTCATACTTGTGCTCATAGAAAGATAGGTTTCATATAAAGATAGGTTCATACCTTGTGTCAATCAAAGGATATGCTTCCAGCCATTGAAATAAGAAACTATCTAGATGAATCCTGAGATGTGCATATTTCATTCTGCAATAGTAATAAGATTTCATATATCACGTCTTTATACCATTAATCTGTTTCAGGTTGCTGCTAATGGAGGCAACTACAAAACTATGTACTCACCGTGAACATAATTATGTGTTTCATCTAAGCAGCATAATATTGTCTTGGGAGCTTTTAGTTTTGTTTCTTCTTGCTCTGCATGTTTCTGAGCATCAAAGTCAAATTTTCTCTAGCTCATGCTTCCTTCTTAATTATTCAGTCTTTGAAGGTACCATTTTAGGTTCTTTTGATTTGGTTCATAACTGTTCACGTATGTAAACACAAGTTAATTACAACGGGTGAGCTGCTCAATGAAACGTCCTGGGTGGAGTCACAAGAGCACTCTTAAGAAGTACATGAATAATACCCTGTTCTTTCTGCCTGGAAAAATCCCCCCCATCACATCTAAATGTCCCCCTTTTATAGCCCTCAGAGTGTTGGCTTAATGGGCCTTTCTCTGGTCATTCTAGGCCCATTAAGTTGTGATCCAGAGCGTGGAGTTGAGACGCGATGATCGTCCGTAGAGGACACGTGGTATCAAGTTAAGATGAGATGAGCTGGCTGGCTTGACTTGAACAATCAATCCAGCGTCGACTGAAGACTTGCTGAGCTGGCCGGCTTGACCTGAACAATCAATCCAGCGTCGACTGAAGACTTGCTGAGCTGGCTGGCTTGACTTGAACAATCTTTGGAAATGGTCTACCCATGTCAATCCAATAACAGTTCCGTATTGGCTTGTAGAAAGTTAGATAAAAAGAATTCCATACAATGAAGCTATAGTTATTTATTGCCTTAATATAGAACAGATGGGTAAAATAATGATCAAAGAAAGAGAACGGATGGGTAAAGTGAGTTTTGTTTATCTTGTTTTTGAGGAATCAAGGGGCTGTATGTAGGGTTTACCCAATATAATAGAACTTACTGTGGTCTAGGATTGGTGATATATGATGTATTTATCCACTTAGAATATGTCATTAGTATTCTTATTTATTTATGATGCTTTAGACAAACTATGTTAATATTCACTTTCGGTGCATTGTTTCAGAAGGAAATGGATCTTTTTGTTCATGCCTACAATCCTTCCTTGTTGTTCCAGAAAGAAGTGTAGCAGAACATGAAAAAAGATCTTACTATTAAGTATCAACTTATTACTGCCACTGCAGCTCTGGCAATAGCGCCTATATATGTTTGGTTAAACCAGCAGTTGTATAGACAAATGATTCTTACATATAAAGATAAACATTCATAACACTTTTATAAGCTACGATGGCAAGGTTATGCAAACTTTATCGAACTCATTCCAAAATTATATATCACTTTGCTCATGTACACGACATATTATAATCCCGATCCATGAATATCACAAAGCTCTCTAATCTGTGTTGTTACACTAGTTTTCAACAATTTAAAGTTTTAGATCTCAATCATCGTTTTCAGATTCGTTTGAGTGTTGGTTGGACCTTAGAAGTTTATCAATGTTCATTTTTCATTTGGAAAGTTTTCGATCCTGTGAGTATATTGTTATATTTAGGATATTGTTCTTTTCTATATATAGGGCATTTATTAAATGAGGAAATGTGAATTTCCCTAACCATTTAGGATCTAGTTCCATTTACAGTCCTTGGACTGTGTTAAGTGGAGACATGTATTGCTTTTCTTGGAGAAGTATTCCTTGCTAACTACATTTCTGAAAAAGTGGTATATGTTATTACATCTGATTAGGCATTGAATGATTTGTGATGATTACTATGTTAGCTAATAAGAAGAACGGAATCTACTAGTAGCAAAGAATTGATTGCTCACATGGTTAATGAAAACTCATACTTCAAATTTGTTGTTCTCCATGAGTAAGAAGACACTAGGATAAAATTGCTGACATGGTTAGAGAATGAGAATCATGAAACTGCCATTGAAGTTAGGCTACAAGGAGAAAATGGAAACTAAAATTAAATTAAAAAAAAAATTGAGAGAAGAGGGCCAGACTCGGAATCAAAAATGAGGTATTTTAAAATACCTCTCTGCCGAAATTTTCACCGAAACGTCAGAGATCGATCAGGTCAAATTGCGTATGAATGTAGGGTCAAACGACATGTGTTTGTGATATCTTAGGTCAAAAATTGGGGTATGACAAACCACAATCAAACATCATCAAACACTTAAATCAAACAACATAAACACTGTAACAGTCACATGCCACTATACACAAAGCCGATCCACAAAATTTCATCTCAAGTCACAAACAGTCCCCAACGCAAGACTAACCTGCACCAATTCGAGAAAACCAAACACACAAGTCCCACACACACAACCCGCACCAAACACCCCACAATTTGAAACGCAAATCCTAACATCATCTCAATCGGCCTCAACTGTCACACCATAAACTGAATCCGTACAACACATACCCACAAACCTAGTTACACAGAACCCATATGAATACCGTTCAAATCGTCACTAGAACCGAATCCAGAACGCAATCACGATTTAGAAGTCGTGCCAATGCCAAGCACAACTGTCGTATCCAACCACCACGTGACCCATTACCACCCTTTTTTCCAGACGGCACAAACACAAAGTCCAAACTCTCAAGAACCTTGTAACACAGACGCAAACAACAATCCAGAACCGCCGCAAATCCGTGGTCGAGACACCCAGCACACCGATCCAGAAGGCCAGACAAATCACACCACCATTGAAACAACACATAAAGGTAGAGTCTCTTTCATTAGATTTATGTCAAATTAACTTGTTGTTGGGATTTTAAAGTCTTGCATGCATTTTATTTTTATCTTTTAACATTGTAATTATTATTATTTTATTTATTTTCTCATGCATATTTTAGGATTAGATTTGTTTATTTTATTTATATAGTTATTTATGTCATTTATTTTATAGCAAAGATATTAGAATGTAAACTAGGCTTTAATGTAAATAATTTATTTTTTCTTGTCATTTATTTTCCTGCAGACTTTAGAGTGTATATTAGGCCTGATGTAAATCATTCATGTGTGCGTGTGTGTATGCTTTATTTTTATGCTTCTAGTTTAGGTTAAAGGTTTTTTGTGGTGATCCAACGTCACCGCAAAATACCTACGCTTTATTTTTTCGCTCCGTTAGTGTTAACTTTAGTTTAAGTATTATTTAAAAAACAACAAAAAACATGCGAATAGTATCAAACTCACAAAAAATATTTTTATGAATAAACCTTGATCCCAAATCAAGTGACCTTTTTTTATATTCTTTTCTTAATCAAACATTAATCAATTTAATCTTAATTAACACTTCTCTAATAAAGTATATTCTGTTTTAAAAAAATAAAGTACTCTCTCCGTCCCTTAATATAGGCATCCATTCTCTTTTTCACATTTCTTAAGAAATGTTGTCAGTGTAATTAATGTGTCTGTTTTGTGTGTTAATATTACCAAATTGTCCTTTATTTTATGTGTATTAAATTTGACTTTTCATATTTCAAGATAAGTTTGTAGTATTAATTAGGGGTATCTTTAGGAAGAAAAAAAATACATCTAGTAATTTGAAAAGGGGTTTACATTTAGGGACAAAAATAAAGTCAAATGGCGGCTTAAATATAGGGACAGAGGGAGTATATTCTTTTTAAATTAGATAATAATCGTTCTTTTTAGGGATTTTAGATAATAATCGTTAAAAATATTTCTAAGGTTAATATGTATTTACCCCCTGTAATTTGGGCGAGTTCCGGTTTACCCCCTGTAAAAAAAAAAGTTTAGATTCCAATCCTGTAAAATAAGATTCTTTGATTTTAGCCCCTGAACCATGTGACTGTGCAGAATTGCTGACGTGGCGAGATGAGTGGCATGCTGACTGTGCATATCTGATTATGTGGCATGCTGACTATATAATTAATTTTGTTTTTCATTTTTTTTTAAAAGATTAAAAAATTTGTAAAAGTTAAAAATAAAATCAGGATTTTTTTTATTACAAAAAATAATTTTAAATTTTTTTTAATATTTTGAAATATACATTTTTCGAAAATTCCAAAATTTATAATTTACGAAAAATATATATTAAATTTTTTTTAATTTTCCATAAATTTTTTAAATTATTTTCGAAAATTTTGAAATACATATTTCAAAATTTTTATTTCGAAAAAAATTTAAATTATTTTCGAAAATATGGAAATATATATCTTTCGAAATTAAAACAGATTTTTTTTTTCGAAAAAGAAGTTTTTTAAATTTTCTCAACAAAAAAAATCTAGAAAATATTTTTATTTTTAAAAATCTAGATACAAATTTATTTAAAAATTTAGGAAAATTTAGATTTTTTTTTCGAAAATTTGATTCCAAATTTTTTTTTTACAACATGTTACAGATTTGAGAATATTTTTAATATTTAAATTTATTCTTATCTATTTGTTACATGTGTTATTTGTATGAAAATTGAGGACATTTTTGAAAATAAATAGCCAGTCCAAAAAAACTGAAAGGGGTTGTTTTCTTTATATATATATTTCTCAAAAAATTATATATAAAATAAAAAAATTTCTAAACTTACTGTATTTTGAAACTTTTAAAAAAAATTTAAAAAAATCCACATTAAATTAAAATTTTAGAAACATTCGAAAAAAAATAATATAAGCTAATTTTTTTAATGTTTTGGTAAAAAAATATTAATTTTTTTTTGAATTTTTTAATCCAAATTTTTTCGTTTTTTAAAATTTTTTTTGCTTCTTATTTTAAAATTAATTTTCAGGTTTTAAAAAATTAAAATTAAAATAATTACACGGTGGCGTGCCACGTCAGTGTCCATTACACACATGTCAGGTTTTAAAAAAAATAAAAATAAAAATAATTACACAGTGGCGTGCCATGTCAGCGTCTGGATGAGATCAGGGGTATTTTGTGGATAATCTTCATATTACAAGGGTGTTTTGTAGAGAATCTTCATATTATAGGGTTGTAATCTAAACTTTTTTTTTACAAGGGCTAAACCAGAACTCGCTCAAATTACAGGTAAAGACATATTAACCCATATTTCTATTATTCTGTGAAAAAGTAAATGAAAATGTGGGTACTAGGCTGATCTGAAATTCAATTGGCCTAAATTATGTTAAATACAGGCCTAACTAATTTGACTCAGTTTAGAGATTAGCATTGTACAAGATTGAAAAACAGAGAGAAGAAGCAGAGGAATTTGTATCGAAGAATGGTGGAGTCTGTTAAAATAAACGAGTTGGAAGTCACCTTAAAGCCTTTCTATCGAAGAGCTTCTGAAGCTGAGGTTACTATTTATTTATTTATTTTCATTGCCGATTCAACCACTTTGTTCATATATATACCCTAATAATTAAACCATACAAACCCTTCATTTCTTCCAATCGTTGTTACTACTCATGTTTATAATTTACCACTTTTCTGCTGCTTTTATGGACTCACTGTTGTTGTTGGACTTGTTTTTTCTGTTCTCATTCCATTTCATAGCATCAAAATAACAAGAAAAATGCTTAGTTTGGTTTTGTGTACACCCCATGTGCGTGTATACACCTTAAATTGAAGAGAAAGAAACGAGTTATTTGATAGATGTGATAGGAAGAGGTATATAGATAAATTGAGGTGTTCAATGAGTGTATGAAAGTGGGCCCATACAGACACTAACACGGACACTGATATGTCGACACGGATAATAATTTGAAGAAAAAAAATGACATAATTCAGTGTAATCATAGGCGTCGTGTCGGTGACACCGATGTGTGTCAGTGTAATCACCGACGTCGTGTCTGTGCGTCATATAGTGGGGTGCTCCAAATATCATGTTCCACATAACAGTTGGGCTCAAATGAATAATGAGCTCCATCATTGGACAGTAAAACTTGAGTTTGATTACTAAGTGGGGTAATTCTTCGTCAGACTTTAACTACCTCCGGACTGAACTTCGGATTATCATGACCCTTTCTAACACAAAAAAAATGCTTTTGATTGATGGCATGCATAGTCCAAAATAACCCCTTTCCCCCTTTCCCTGCCTACTTCAACATTCCATCTATTTTTATTGTAAATTGCAATCAAGTTGAGTTTTGAGTATCAGTAGGTACGATATTTGGTAAGTAATTCTTTTGGCAAATCAACCAATCCAACCTAGCTTATTTGAAACTGAACTTTATGCGACTCGCTCTAGGTTTTAGTGGATTTAAATCTATACTTAAGATCATTGTAAAATTACAATTGTCCCTACATATTCTATTTTCTTTGCTTGTTGGACTTGTTTGTGTGGATGATTAACGGGAGGTTCCCTTAATGAGATTGAAGCTGTAAAACATTTATTCACTCAACCTTTAGAATAAAAGGTTTGGGTGGTGCGACTAGAATTGTTCGATACATAAAAGCTGCCCCTTCTCAAAGCCTTTTCTTGTCCAATAGGTCTTCCAGTCCCAACACCTGAACATCTGTCAGTGGATTTTATGTTTTTCTTGGCGTGCTAAGAAGCAAAACAATGTGTCTCATTCTTCCTTTGAAGAGGAATATCACACTCTAGCCTCTACCACTTGTAAACTCCAATGGATCACCTACATTGCAAGGAAGTTTCTGTTCCCTTTACTGCACCTGTACTCTTGTATTGCAACAGCCATTCAGCTTGTCACATTGCCTCAAACTCAAGTTGTCATGAGTGCACTTAACATTTTTTATTTTATTTGACTATTGGCCTAGTGGTCACACATACTGAAATGAATACACAAACCGGGGAGGGGGATATGTGGCGACTCAGATTTGAAATTAATATTGAGTATCATATAGTCAGAGAAAAGCTTCAATCTTGGCTTTTTCATATCCTCCCAGCTTCCTCCCCTAAACAACTTGCAAATTTCTTTACAAAACTCTTGGAGCCAGCACCATTTTCTTTGACATTATCCAAGCTGGGTGTATTAAACATATACTCTCCAACTTGAGGGGGGGTGTTTGTGTGTGTGCGTGTTAGGATCACTATTCAAATTTGTTATGCGGTTAGTGATATTCTGTTATGAGCTGTTGTGACCACTGGAGTTGGTTAGTGGGCAACACTCTCGTATATAAAGGCTTGTGCCTTCATTTCATGTAACACAAAATTCATAATACAAAAGTTCAGAATTCTTTTAGGGAGGTGACATTGATGTTAATAATCATTTTTTTGTCAATTAAAACGACTCTTGCAGCTTGTGTCCATGTGAACTTGTTTCCTTTTGCCCCAAAATCGGAGTTACTTCACTGTGGTGCTTAGTTAAAGCTCTCTTTCTCACTTTATTTTTGATGACTTTCGTTAAAGTATTTTGTATTTGTGAATTGCTAAAGGATTTCTTACTAACTTCTTACCACTTAATATTTTAGGAACGCTTATCTAGACTTGAAGCTGCCATCAATAGCAGAAAAGGTATGTACTGAGGTACACAGCACAAAGCAATAGTCTTTTCAAATTGAAGTTGGTTCTTGATACTATGGGCCTAAATTACATGTCTTTGAAACTTTTTCAGATACTGAGAGTGGGGAACAATTGAAAGTGGTTAATGATCTACAGTCAAAGCTAGAAGTTGCGAATGCTGAGTTAATTTCAGAAAAACGGAAGGTTATACTCACCTACAACTTCTATACATTTAATTTTTTTGCAACAGGTTGTATCCTTTTACCAATTATTTGATTTTCAGGCTCAGGTGCTTGCTGCAGAAAATGAAAAACTTCAATACCGTATAATTCATCTTCTGCGATCACTCAAGAATGCTGATCTGAAATTAGAGCAAGTTAGTATTTCTGGTTTTCCTTTCAATTCTCAAAATATATTTTGATTAATTTGTAAAAAGCTTGCATAGTTAGTATGCGTTATCAGAGTAGGCAGGAGTCTCTGAAAAATGGATTTATAAATTTGTTGTCATAGAGTAACTTGGATGAAATTCTGTATATATATATACTCCAATTAGACGAATGAATTGTTTTGGGTACACTTTTGGTGAAAAATAAGCTTCATCTCAATTTGTTGCTTTAAATCCAAAATAGGCATTCTATCTGTTTATAGAAGAAATTATAAAATTAAAGACATGTAGAAATTTTAGACAGGAATCATGTAATAGTTAACGGCTTTACAAAATCAGCCCTGCAAATAAAGTTAATTTTATGTTGTACCACATTTTTAAAAAAGGTATTCGTAAACAAGGTTTGATAGCTCTTATTATCAAACAGAAACTAATATGATGTCACAAGCACAACCAGTTTCCCATCTAAGATTAAATGTTAGCCAAAAGAATGTAAGTTAGGCTTCCCTGTATTTGTTTACCAGATTTGAGTTTAGGCTAGTTGAATAGTTATCCAGAATGGTTTTGTGAAAACGTATGAACTTATTGTGGCCATTTTTGGGGAACACAATTTAAAATTGTGCTGTTTTGTGAAATGTGACTCATGGCTAAATTGTTGTTATTTCATTTCTTGACCACAGGTCAAAGCACAGGAACAGCTAGAGAGCTTGAAACTGCAAGATTCTTAAACTTCTGATCTTAAATAGGCTACTGCTTGTTTGTATTTTTTTTATTTTTTTTGTTTAAGTGTACTATGTGTTCTTGATGATACGAAATATGTTTGGCCTTGCTGGTTTTAGCAATATAGAATTCAGATTTTTGATTGCCTCGTAAATTACGTAAATTGTAATGCTCGATCAATATTTTTATTTTTTTTAAGAAGTCGAGAGACTTTATATTAAAATCAACCTCCCTTGCAGCACAAGGAGTGCCACAAAGGGATTAAAAAAGTTTATAAACAGATAATGGCATAAAGCTAGCACAAAGAAAAAAAAAAGACATTACAAAGTAAAATATCCAAGACATCTTAACGAGTTGGGCCACAACATATGGAAGTTGCAAAAATAATGATTGTTATGCGATTTCATTCACCACCAAGAAAGTTTAATTTGCTGAAGAAGTTGATCCATCACAATCTCCGAATTCATATAAATCCTTGCATTATGAACCTTCCACACCATGCAGATAGTAGCCAACCAAATCACTTGAAGATCGAAATAAATTTCTTCTCGAAAAGCATCTTCCATATGTGGTGGCGTAACCCGTGATTAATCGATTTCTTCCCCCAAAACATCCTTTGAACAACCAACCTAAGAACAAGTGATTAATGGATTCTTCGTTGCCACAACCTCTAATACAATTCAGACCCCCTGGAAGCACCACCCCACGGCGTAATAAATTATTTTTTGTTAGAATCCTTTTGTTGAACATTTTTCATGCAAAAAATGACACTTTTAAGTGGAACCGCTTTGTTCCAAATGATGCTAAAATGAACGTTAATTGCTAGCTGCTCAGAGTGAGGTGATCTAATTCGTTCCGGATGGATACTCTTCCAATCTTTTCTGTGTCATCTCATCTGTCCATACAAAGCCTTGTTAGAAGGAAAAACCATGCAAACATGACATGAATTTTTATTTTTATTATCATCATTATCATGAGGAGAAGATAATAACGAAGTGATCTTGATGGTGCCCTTATTAATAGGTTGAAGAAGGTTGGAACGGTGGATGTTTTTTGGCCACCGAGTACATTGCCGGAATTAAACTTTTTTGCCGCAGATCTCACATTTGTACATTCTTAAAATTTGTTTCTCATTTGAAAGAGACGACCATTCATTATCATCACTATTATGATTCCTTTTTTAGCTGATCATAAGAATGAAGAGAAAGAGGTGAAGTACTACTCTTCATGATGATGTGAATCTACGAAGTGTTGTTGCGATATATATATTAGTTGAGTTGTATCGTAATTTTTTTTAGGGGAGTTGTATCATAATTAAGAATTCGGAAATTACTTTAATAATTTTCTTTGTATTTTTAAGAAAACTTGACTGTTTTTTATTTTAATTTTGAAGATATAGGAAAAACTGACTGTTTTTGGTCTTATAAATATATTTAATTTGTTTTTAGTCGTTATAAAAAAATGACATATTTTGGTCCCTGTAAAATTTTACAGCACTTTTAGTTTTTGTAAAATCAATTTTTTTTTATTTATGTTTAAACTTTTAAATTTGAGTGATTTTTTACATACTTATTTAGAACATCATACACAATTTTTACGCAAAAAATTAGCTCAAAATTTAATTTTTAAAGACTAAAACTGTGTTATGAAAATTTTTATAAAGACCAAATAAAACTTATTTAATCCTTATATATTTTTGAAGCAACAAAGGATAGAACCAAAGCATCCTAACAAACCTGCATTGACACGATACTTTATCACAACGATGCTGATATTAGGGAATGCAATTTTGGAATTTTATGGTTATATAAACCCATGAATGTATTGCATAAACGTAAGCAATATATAGTGAATGAATGGATAGGAATAACGAGTTTCTTAATACAGCTCATATAGTCTTAAACTTTAAGTGATTTATATATAAGGTTAGCAACCACCACTACCTGTGAAAATTGATGAGTAAGCATAAAATTGTTAAAACAAGAGTGAAAATGTTAAAAATCCATAGAGCAGCATAGTTCTTGCTTAAAATTGCATACCACGTGAAAATTATAGTATTGACAAAGAAAGAGAAGCCATAACAAATATTTAGATTTTTGAAAGCAAGCCAAGGGCATGTAGCATTGGCCACAACTATGTCAAAAGTAAGAACTTGATTGCATCATATATTTGGAATCAAAATCACTGAAAAGTGACCATCTAAACTAAAAAACAAGCCAGAAGATACTGGTAACATGTAGTCCTGGTCTTAAATAGAGTTATAGGCTTCCTGGCATCTGCACCAGGGATTCGGAGACGTTGCTTCACCGTCATTATAGCCTGAAGTTCATTCCAGTTGCAAACCACTGAGTATAACCATTTCACAAAGCTGAAAAGCAAAGAACATAACATACTGTCATTGGAGTAGCCCCAAATTTCTACTTGTTTACAGATTCTTCAAGTTTGTTACAGTGGCCACATATCCATTCTAACTAGTGGTCGATATATGGTACAACGCATCTGTTTTTTATCTATCTTCAGACCACCTTGCATTACCATCTATATGAAGCTTCATCAATCGAGGACCCTCCCAATGCCACACACACACACATATTTATATAAAAGGTTGCTTATACACACACTACTGTAGAACTAATGGCGAAAATTCATAGCTGAAAAGCTTCTAACAGCTAACACCAGGAAGCCTCAACTGCTAATGGAAGTAGATACACAACACGAGAAATGCTAGCAACACACATTCTAACACACACTTTTCAACACACTCTCTTTGATTGGTTAAAATTCACATGGGACCCACTAAACTTAGATGGGACCCACATGATTTGGTAGGACCCATGTAAGTTTTAACCAATCAAAGAGAGTGTGTTGAAAGGTGTGTGTTAGAATGTGGGTTGCTAGCATTCCACTACACAACTATCAAGGCTCGCTTCTCTAGAGACTTGGTCTTTTCCTGGGAGCAAATAAATGTTCAACTTAAAGATAGCTAGTTTTAATATTTCCTAATTTCTAAAGTTCAAATAAAGAATCAGAACTCATGTATATAACAAATTAAATGAACAGATAAACTTTACATGAACTGAGTTTATTCTGATATTCATTTATGCCAGTTTGGCTGAATATGTATAAGCAAGCATGAGTAGCAATAATTAGAGAATGTGATGAACTGAGTTTGGCTGAATATGAACAAAGTCATTAATTATTTCCAAAAGCTATAAATGTGATGAATTATTATAAAAAATAATGAAGATATTATATAGCGGCTAACATGGAAGGTATAGTTATTGAGCTCTCAGTCAATAACTATGCAACGTTTTTTGGTTAAGGTTATTGCTGCTTGCCAACCTGATAAAGAGATTATTGATGCATGAATAGGTACATGGTTACCTTGCTATCAATTATTTGATCAATAAGGTCACACAATCCAATTATACAAAGCAATGATTCCTAGCATTTACTAGAGTTCATGAATTTTTTAAAATATTCAATTGAAGTTTAGCCACTTCACTAACCCTAATCTGTAGCAATAATTAGAAAATGCACCGACACTTTGTGATCATAGTTGCTGACTAGTTATAAGCATGTATGAAAAGCCAAGAATCCTACCATAATTCTTTCACCAGTGTACTTGTTTTGTATATGGTAAATAAACTATCAATGTACTAGACAATGGAAATAAACATTCCATTAAAGCTTTTCTATTGTGGTGATGAAATCAACTGCAATATATCTACATCTTGGATTGAGGCTTTGATATTAAGATATACCAAAATCAAACATATTTTCAGAATACTTGTAACACCTTTATGACTCTGCAATAAACTGGAAAATAGACAAAGCAATGAAGTCACACAGAAAACATGAAAAGGGTCAATTCTTTTTGGTTTTAAACTAGCATGGCCTGGAAAAATATGGTAACAGATTTAAGTTTATCCATCAAAGTCTCGTCTCTAAATTGAGTCAAGTTATTCAAACTCCCAATCAGTTTTATATATTAACATGATTTTATTTTATTTTGGTTTCAGAAATTTAAGTGGAAAGCCTTGTCTCACTAAAATCATGAAAGAGAATTGAACAACAACTGAATATAGATGCAAGCACATAGTCTCATCAATGGTTTAAATGAGTTAAAAAGATAAATGGTTCAATTCAGTCAAAAAACTCGGTACCTAGAGTTTTCTGAAACTCAACAGTATATTCATGAGAAATACATAATCTTAATCTTCAATAATAAATTCCTTGACAAGCGAAATTCCAGTAATAAATTCCTTGAGCACAATAATAGATCTTCCATTGTAAATAGAAAACTACAAAACTTCCAATTATCATGTTAATAAGTTCAAATGATATTCAAACAATAGACACCAATATAGGAAAAAGACTTAAATAGTAAGCTTTGCATATATAGAGAAAATGAAGAGTACATCCAACTCATTCAATTGCTTTGCATCTGTGAACATATTCCGAATATAAATGGAAAAACAAATCATTTCATTTGCATAAAACAATGAGTTCAAATGACCTAAATAAGACAATGAAAGACCAATTGGTTTCATTCATGTGTAACATCTTCAGTTGGAAGCTCATTCAAATCAAAATTCATAACAACTCCTTTTGGCTTCAATTCATTAGAACTCTGTTCCCTCCCGGTTTCACCACCTTTGTTATTTTTCTTCTTTTCTTCACCTTGGATGCATTGCACGACCTTGTTGTCTTTAACCTTGAATCTCAACAACAAACTCTTTTTACGGTTATTTTTATCCTTCACCTTGGTCGTCAGTGTTTCATTGATGTCACTAACTTGTTTCTCGATCTTGTCATTATCCACAATGGTTGAAGCTTTGAGCTTTTTATGTAGATGACCATGATCACCACCACGAGCAGCAGTGCAAGAGATATGGAAGAGTGTATGTGCTCCATTAATATGTTCATGATCAATGATATTTCTCCTCGTGATAGAACGTTTATTGGTGGTATGGGATTTTGGCATAGGTGAATACTTGGTTAAGTCAATAGCTGGTGGTGCAATACCAACTTGAAATTGAAATTGTTCCAAGGATGTGGTTGGCGATTGAATACTCTTGGAACCGTTTTCACAGTGCAATATCATATGTCCACAGAAAGCCTTGGTGGATGAAAAAACCTTGTTGCAAACAGGATAACTATGTTTCTGTTTCTCATCATCATTATCATCCTTATTAATAGCATGATCGTTTCTTTGAAGGTGTGAGCGGCGGTGAGATGTTTTGTGGCCACCGAGTGCGTTGCCAGAGTTGAACTTTTTGCCGCACAAATCACACGCATACATTCTCGAACCTTGAGATTTCTCATTATCATCGAATGAATGAAAAGAAGAACATGGATTATGAAAGGAACAAGAAGGAGTACCTTTCTTCCTCATGATTGATTGGTAGAGTGGGGTTTATGAAAGGCAGAATGGATGCAATGAGTGAGGGCGTGGCTTATTAATAGGGTTTCTTTCTGTTTGACTCAGTCTTCAACTAACACAGTTTTTAGTTAGAAGATAATTTTTTTAAGAGGTTTTGTCAAAAAAAAATAATTATTTAAGAGGTATTTTTTTTCAATTTAATCAAGGGATTCTATAGTGCAGTCAGGAAACTGACTTTTTTGAAAAAGTTAATTTTAATTTTAATGTTTGATTCATTTTTAAATTGTTGATTACTGATTAATGATCAATAGTAATTCATCTAGTAATGCTTGCAACATCTTGG
>Ga0228711_1007562_pt1 | contig 15674 bp, 8 predicted proteins | sample MedpolnodulmetaG_2_FD_177996 | JGI IMG/M metagenome (GOLD analysis project Ga0228711, IMG submission 177996) | Root nodule microbial communities from Medicago polymorpha collected in Santa Monica, California, United States - brown nodules | ecosystem: Host-associated > Plants > Roots > Nodule...
CATTGTTTTAGCTCTTGAGTGTGTTGTTGCTTGAAGACACTTAGACCTAAGATTACCACTATCTTTTGCTCCACACATCTTTGTTTTTCATTGGTGTGATTCCGATCAAGGTTGATTTCACAACAATGTAGATTATATATTCTACTTTAGACCAAGGGTTTATTTATGTGTTTTCGTATATGCCAGAGAGTTTTCTGTTTTCAAAAGTGGAAGTCCTGGTTAATTCTACAGGCAACAACAGGGTGTAAAGTGAAATTGATGGTTTGCCAATGTAGTCTTTCTAACTGTCCATTTTTTCTAATGTTTGCTTGATGGTTTGCCGTTTATTGTTCATTGTGCCGAAAGTTTTATGGAAAATTGACATTTTTCTACTGATTCCTACATCTTTGATGAAAATAAGAAATTTTGTGTTAATATCTTACCATGCCAACCAGAAATCTTCTATTTCTTCTTGTTCTTGTTATGAAATTATGCTTTGTTTGATATTGATTCTAGAAAGTTATTGACTAACTATTGTTTCCTTTCTATTTTTATTTGAGTGTTAAATTAATTTTATTTGGTCACTGTCGTGCCAAGTGTCTTAAATATTGCGTGAAAGCACTTGCTCACATATGCTGCCTGCTGGCTTTTGATGATGCAAAACGCAAATATGCATATGTAGGAGCTCCATTAAAATTTAAATAATGCTGCATCATAAATGCTTATAAATTATCTTAGTATGTTCCACTGTGGATGCCGTTATAGCCAAGCTTTTATGGATGCTGCTGTTATTGGCAGACTTCAGTGTGTAGGTTTATACGAGAGCATATATAATAGGGAGCTCATAGGTAATAAATGGAAATGGATTCTATTTTCATGAGTACTGTTTGGTGTGTTCTAAGTATTTTATTTAATGAGGGCTTGTTGTGGTTTAGAGTTTGTTATGGAGAAATTAGTGATAGTGTGTTGGCCAGTTGGTTTTTGCATCACCTGCAGATATATTAGTATTAGGAGTAGCTTTAGTGTAGGTTGAATTCTGTGTGGAGCTCTATGGTATTAGTTTTTGAGAACTTTTGTCCTTGTATTTGGTTTTGACATTTTAGGTGTCTAGAACATAATAGTGTGGTCCCTTTGCAATTGTGCTGTTGGGATATTTTGTGAATGTCCTGTATTAGAGAAAGGGGATACAACATGAACGAGGCCTTTTATGGATCAACGAGTCAATTTTAGAACAAAGGTTGCAAACTACCCTTTGCGTCCCTATCTATAACCAGTACTACAGGGTCTAATTCTCTTTGTGGTCATACAGATTCATACGAGATTATCCATCTCGAGTTCTCGTGCAAGATATCATTGTGTTATGTTTTAGAACCTGTTCTGTTTGGTTTTATTTGTTTGTGTTACCCTGTTGAGTTGACATTATTGTTCATAATCTAAAAGGGATGGTTCTTGTTGTTCTCTTTTATTATCTCCTGCAAAATTCATTTTCTGTTTCCCAAGGAAGTTTTTCTTCTATTATATCTGCATTAGAAAAACTTGATTTTGTGCATATAAATATGCATTATATGTTATTGTGTATGAGATGGAAGCATCAATTTGCGTGCATGAGTCCGGATGAATTTGGTCTACTTGCGGCGACTTGATTCTTGTTTAAAAATGTTTTTTTGATTTAATTTGGTGCAATCTTGTTCATATTATGGACTGCTCAAAATATTGTTTTTCATAATTTGTACTATGAACTGAATTGAAATTGTGATGCATTAGGGGAATCTTGTTGATATGGATGTCAATGAGTTTGGCAGGCAGCTATAATTAGCATTTGTTGGATCTAACTTGGTTTCTCATGTTTGATGTTTCCTTCTACTATTTAATTTTTGAAACTTTTTATGTTTGGTGCTTTTTAATTATGTACTTCAAATTCCCCTAGCTTGGTTATTGACTAAATTAACTTTCTGAAATCATATCCAAGCTTTGTTATCCATTGTTCACAACAATTTCTGGTACACAGGTAAATATTTTGCTTGTAAATTCTAGGTTGCATGAGATCCTGTGAACACCCAATAAAAGAATAGTGTTAAACATGATATGCATGAGTCCAATTGTTCCAGTGTCACACAAGCATATAATAAGTTGTCAGTATTAAACTTATATCATACAATAAAATGTTCTATTACTTAGTTAAAAACATAACAAGCAACTAAATCCAATATACATCCCTACCTGAGCCCAACATGTCCAAAAGTATATAATTTAAAGGTTAAATACGTTTTTCTTTCCTATAAATATAGCAAATTTTGATTTCAATCTCTAAAAAATAAAATGAGATGTTTTCATCCTCACAAATTTCCTGCACATAGAAACATTCATGAATGGAAAGTCAAATAGATGATTTCATCTGCATGTTGCTTGGTATATAGATATAACCTTGACCACTTTAACATACGATGGTGCCTTACCTAACAAGCAGAAGACTTTCTAGATTTTCATGCTTTGAAAAGGTGCTAGTCAAATACAATACAAGGCTTCCATTTCTTCAACTTCTTAACAATAACTTTTTCTTTTTGTTCCAAACTTGTTTTGCTATTAGTCTTGTTTCTCTCTACTTGTTAGATCAAATATTTATCACATCAATATGTTAGTAAAAGATTTTTTCTGAAGAATGCCAGGAATCTGTCTTCAAATTCCTTGGCCAAGGACATGATTTGGAGTCTGTTTCTATGGTCTGCAAGCAATGAATAACATAGAAAGTTAATTCCTTTACATATTTTGGAGTCTATCTCTATGGTGAACTATAAAGCTTGCTTCATCAAATTTCACAATCTGGGCTGGACCTTGATTTGGAATAAAGTTATATGTCACACCCTGATCTTAAGGGTGACATGTGTCACACTGTGGTTGGTCAATGTCACATGGCATTAGCACCACAATGTTGCACAAGTGTTGTCCTTATTGTAAGAGTACTCAAAGTCTCTTTAACTAAGTAGATAGGGTCTAGATGATTAGTACACATGCTAAAGTGCTTAAAAGAGAAAGTCTTCATTGAATTTCGAAGCGTGAGTAACAAGGGATAATGATCAATATAAGAACAACACTTGTGTGACATTGTGGAGGTTGTCCTATGTTTATTTATTTTTTCTTTCAAAAATTGAAAGCCCTTTAAAAGGAATTCAAAACTTGGAATATTAATACCTTTGGCGATATTAAGGTTAAGATTTTCATTTTTTAGAGGCTTAAGGTTAAGGGAGTTAGTTTTTTTCCCTTCAGATTAAGGGTTTTTAAGGGGAAAATTTTGACAGGAAATTAAATCATATTAAAATAGTTTTGTATATAGTAATTAATATTACTTAATTATTTCAATTAAAGTGAAAAAAATATTATTTAATTATTTCAATTAAAGTGAAAAAAAGGAATGGGGCAGAAATTTAGATGAATATGGAAAATATACTTAAAAACTATCTTATTTAAAATTACATTAATTTATAATATATTAAGATGTATGGATTTTGAGAGAAATAATTAATAAAATATTAATATTTATTATTCTAATATCATCTTTCTGACCTAACCTAACCCGCAAGTCTACTCAGTCACTCCCTTTTGCAACCACCGCCGACACTCTTATCATTCACCGAAAAGATAGAGAAACTCACTCGATGGCTGCAGATTTATATCTACTTGATGAGTGTTGGGAACACATCTTCAAATTCTTGAACTGTTACGGCGACGACTACTACTACAACAGTTGTTTGAAGCCTCTCTCCATCGTCTCAAAACAGTTTCTCTCCATCACCAATCGTCTCAAATTATCACTCATAATCCGTGATCCAACACACCCTTTCCTCGCTCGACTCTTCCAAAGGTTCCCCAACCTCACCCTCATGCGCTTTTGCTTCATGCAATTAACACAAGCAAATAATAATTCTAATTCTTTGATGGATTTTGTTGCAAGTCCTCAATTAAAATTAAAGTATCTCCATATGTCTAGCAATTTTTGGTTAAGAAATGAACACTTCAAAATGTTCTCTTCCATTTTTCCCAATTTGCAATTACTTGATTTGAGCCTTTGCTATTACATATCCATAGAAGGTATTTGTGAAGTTTTAAAGAGATGTTGTACGATTAGACATTTGAACTTAACATGCTATTTTGGAGTGAAGTTGTGTCAAATGAACTTTGAAGCTCCCAAACTTGAGGTGTTGAATTTGTCACAAATAGGAGTTGATGAAGACGCATTGTATGTGATCTCAAAGAGTTGTCCTAATCTTTTGCAACTGGATCTTGAACATTGTCGTTATGTTACCGATAAAGGCTTGAAGCATGTGGTAGGAAACTGCACACAACTGAGAGAGCTCAATTTGCGATATTGTTGTGATGTGCATCGTGATGTTCTTGCCTCATTGATACTTTCAAGGCCATCATTGTGAAAGTTAACAACTCCATATCGCTATTATTTCAATGACCAAGAGATGGAACGCTTATCACGTCAAGGATGCACTTGTTTGCTAGTATTCTAAAATTGCTTAATTGTAGTTTGAACTCTTAAATGTAAGATGTTTTTTGACTATAAATTTACTTCTATGAGATATTACTTTGTTTTAAATGTAAACTTACAATTGTGTATTTACCCATCAATTTGAGCTTGATAATTACCGAGTAATGCAAGTGGTTGAGTGTTATATTACACGCAGTTTTAAATGTAGTCTTCATTTTCTCTCACACTACATAATCAGACCATTTTATTCCTTCCCAAGCTACTCATGAGGTTTTTAAGGCTCAAAGTCATAGATAGACCTCATCCACTTCAATGGTGAACTAGAATGCTTGCTTCATCAAATTTCACAAACTGGGTTGGACCTTGATTTGGAATAAAGTTTCATGTCGCACTCTGATCCTAGGAGCCATTATATTGATCACTATCCCTTGTTACTCACGCTTCAAAATTCAATGAAGATTTTCTCTTTTAAGCACTTTAGCATGTGTACTAATCATCTAGACCGTGTCTACTTAGTTAAAGAGACTTTGAATACTCCTATAATAGGTTGACCTATTTTTTTATTTTTTTCTTCCAAAAATTGAAATCCCTTAAAAAGGAATTCAAAACATGGAATATTAATACCTTTGGCGATATTACGGTTAAGATTTTCTTTTTTGAGAGGATTAACGTTAAGGTTGATAATTGGTTAAGGGAGTTTATTCAACTTGTATATATACAATTGTATATTCATATTTATTTCTCTTTTGTGCAATTTAGATAATACTCCCTACGGTTTGCAAAAAATAATTTGTTGGGTTCTTTAAATATCTAATGTATTTTGGCCCCGTTTGGATTGACTTATTTTCAGCTTATGTGGGCTTATCTACTCCCATAAGCTTTTTTAAAGGTGTTTGGGTAAATAAATAAAAATAGCTTATCATAGTTTTATAAGCTGCTTATGTCATATTTTAATAAGCCTAAATTTTCAGTTTACCCTCTGGCTTAACAAGGAGCTTATGAATTTATGTAACCTCCTTCGATTCTCTCCGGATCCACTTTTTCAAAACATATATTTTAATTATAATGTTAGTTATCTTTGACGGTGCATGAGTAACAAAATTGCTATATACTTATCTTACTAAATTAACACACGTAACAAAGTTTTTTTTTTTTTAAGGAATATTTTTATTATTTTTTTGTTACGTAACAAAATGAAACTGAATATTAATATTTTTCTTATATGAATATTTTTTTGTTACGTAACTATATATTTATCTAATGTTAATTTTGTCATATATGAATATTGATATTTTTTTAAGGACGAATATTGATTATACTATATATATAATTATAATTAATATATTATAATATTGTTTTTTACATCTTGATTAATTTCATCAAAAAAAATCTTGATAATTGTGGTTCGATTCTTTGATTTTTTTGTTAAATTAAAAATATTTAAAATTTCGATAATTGCTTATCTAATGTCACATCCAAACACTTCAATTTATGTAAGTACTTTTTAGTGTACATATCCAAACATAAATAGCTTATCAAGTATAAGAGCTTATGAGGTAAGCTCTAATGTTATAAGCCCTAATGCTATAAGCATCTATATAAATTGTTTATCCAAACGGGGCCTTTGTCTATCCAAACGGGGCCTTTGTCTATAATTTACACGCATTTCATATATCCGTATAAAAGCAAAAAAGACATTGTATTTGACATCAGAATTTAGAAAGAAAAAAAATCATCTCAGCTATCGACGAAGCTTGAGAGGCTCAACGTTTAACGAATATGTTTGCTAACAAAAAAAACACATGACATGTGGCACAACCGTTCAACTTTCATTATACATATGATATGAGTTCAGAGTAAACAAAACAGAGATTAATCCTCGGATGAGTAAAAAAATAAGCTGTATTCAATTCAATACATAAAACCGCTTCACTTATGAAACTTTCTAAAAACTCAAAGGACTTCACTAAACTAAAAGGAGTAGATATGGTGAGAAGAGTATAGTTTAAGTAACTTTGATGATTTTCAAAACTTAGTATTAATAAGAATAACTGTTCAACTTATTTTTTCATGTATCTTCTACATGCTCCACTTTCTTAATCAAGAATGATAATATTTATTTAAAAAGAAAGAGGAATTAAGAATGAAGCTTCTCATATATCTTCTACAAAAAAAAAAATGCTAGAAAGAAAAAATATTGTCGGAATCTTTAGCCGGTAGGCATATGTCCCTTACCACTCTCTACTACACCCAGCAACCTCCCCCGTATTCTGTCAACATTCTGATTATATTTTTCTACCTGTGTAGCATTACTCTTTCTGTACATGCTCTTTATCTGCGTAGTTGTTCAGTCAAAATTGTCCACGCTGTTAGCTGAGGACTGTGAAAATAATCAACGGGAGCAATGTCACCATGGTCGTGTACCGAACGTTTCATGTCTATGAATAATCACAAAATTTAAGCTCAATTTTGCCTTCCAATGCAATAATGCTCTCTCCCTTCCCGTTCATTTGTCCCTCATACACAGTTCACAATAGTTTTCATAGCAGAAGGCCGGTGCGACTTCTTCAATACACTTCAACCAAACTTAAACAATAATGAGATACCTTCAAACTGGTTGAACATTCAACTACTGCCCAGCTTGAACCCAAAGCGTAAGAAATGAAATGCATGTTCAAAAGCAATAACCCATCTCCGTAAAAACCTGTTCCCACAACAAGTACTTCACTGAACCATGTGCATACATTATACAGTGCTGAAAGACGCTCTCCAGACAGCACCAGAACCTGGATAAGAGTGCTCATTGTACATCAAGACATTAGACATCTACTCTCCACTACACAAAGTCCGGAATGCAAATCAAAATACTTCCAGAAATTTCCAGATCATGTCTAGAATACTTTTTCCTTTTTCACTTCAATGACAAGGAATCTGGGGTCAGTTCTAATTTAAATTCATATTCTACCAAGTCAGAAAACACCAATCCTAAAATCTATACATCATCCAACAACTAATTTAGAATTATAATTATTCATATCAAACAGTTTAAACATATGGGTGACATATCTAGAATGAGAATATAAAAAAACATGAAACCAGCCGACACATTGATAACAAAAATGTGATTTGTTTGTATGAAGAAAATGAATAACAAAATGTTTCAAAGGTTTATATCTGATTATTAATATCCAAAAGTAACAAGCTTGTTAAAAATGAGTATTGTGTTCACCACCATGATTCTGAAATCATTTACTATACCTATACCATAAGTATCGTGAGACAAACAACTTTGACTATATTGGCATTCATATAATGACATTTATTCATGCATATGCATACATCAAAAAGGAAGTGATTTTACAAGATATGTAAGGGCCTCAAACACCAGAAATCCACCCCAAAAATTTTCTATCATTGCAAATGTAATGACTATTTGATTAGATTATCCATTAATAAATCACCCCACAGAAATACTTTCTTCAATAAAAACAGAACAGAATAGAATGTACATGTGCATCTAGAACATTCATAACCATGCAAGATTTGCCTGCAATGGAAAAACGCTCTATGTGTGTGGCAGAGGGAAGGAATGTTGAAGGGAGGAGTGCTTCACAACTTACAAGAGTTTATAGGGTATTTGCCTTCTGAAATACCATCTTGGTCGGAATATTATTCAGGGAGGTACAATGAGCTAACTGAGTTGAAATAACTAGTGTTTGACAGCTTGTATAAATGAGATGCCGTCAAATTTTCCGGCTTGTTACTTAAATATTCAAGATGTACAAATGAATAGAATACAAAGAATATGAGATCCATTTGGACCACTGCGCTGCCAAACTCAGCCTATTTCCCTGTTCCACTAACGTTAATTCCCAGACAATATGGACTGCATTGAAGCCAAATAACTGGAAGAGAAGGGAGGTTTTCTGCTCTCAGCCAACGCAACAATCACCTTTGCTTTATTAATCTTCCCAGATTTCTTTAGTCCTTCCAGCAACATAAAGATGGTATCTACATTCGGAAACCAATTTTTCCGCATACTATCTTTGCATAAAGTGTATGCCTGACTAAAATCACCTCTCTTACACAAATTATGAATCATGGTCTGATAAATATTAGCACTAATCTTATAACCCTTATCGTGCAATGCGGAATAAACCCTCATCGCCATCTCAGGATAACCCGCCCGAAAAAAACCCTTGATAACCAAAACTAAGGTAACCTCGTCAGGCGTAACCCCATTTCTCTGCATCAAAGCCATCAATTTATTGGCGTCCCAAACTCGCCTAACCGTTACCAAAAACTGAATCCTAACATTAAACGTATGAAGATTCGGCATAACACCCTTCAAAACCATCCGGTTCCATAATCCATTACCAATCTCCCATCTCTTATGATCATAAAACGCCGACATAAGAGTCGTGTAAGTAACAACATCAGGCTTAACACCCTTATTATTCTCACAATCCAACATAAACAAATAAGCCTCTTTCAGCTTTTCAGCTTCACAAAAAGCCTTAACAGCAATATTAACCGAATAAACATCTAACCGAATATCAAATCTTCTAGGAACCTCATCTAAAAACCTCAAAATTTCATCAAAATCTCGACTTTTCGCCAATACATTAAGCGTAGCATTGAAAGATTTAACAGTTCTAACACATCTAAAATCACCCATTTGATAAAAAGTATTCAAAGCATGTTGAATCATACCAGCTTTACCATACAATGTAATAATTCTTACAACAAACCCTTCACGGCGCGATTGCGGTAACTTCTTCTGCTGTTCGAGTAATTGTTCAATGTAATCGAATCGTTTAGCACTGGCGAGACGCGAAACGGTGTCGTAAAAGGCGAAGCGATTTTCAACGACGATGGGATTGGTGGCATTGGATTTGAAGATGTGGAAGAGTTTATGTGGGTCCCACTCCGATTTGAGAGCTTCAAGAGCGGGTTTTGAAGGTTCCCACTCCGATTTGAGGACTTCAAGAGCGGGTTTTGAAGGTTTCAACTCCGATTTGGGGACTTGAAGAGCGGGTTTTGAAGGTTTTAGGGTTTTAATGGCGGTGGAAGAAGGTGCGAAAATTTTCAAGAGAGTGCGAGTGGATCGCAGAGAGGTAATTAGCATGATCAGGGAAAGAGTGAGAGGACCATGCTCGAATTCTTCGACAATGGTGAAGAACATTGGAATTAGGGTTTAGGAGCAATGAACAACGCCACCGTGAGATTCAACGGGGTTTTCCCCCAATTTCTCATCCATGGATTTTTCTATTAAATTACTATTATGACCCATCGACCAAACCAACCAACATAGGATAGTGACACTAGAGTTATTCAACCTTTTATTGAATAAAAACTAAGTTTTCTTTTTATTAACCAAATGATTGGGTTTAGTTTAGGTGGTTTAAGAGCTCAACATGACTCATTTGTGATAATACGGATTCGATTTTTGTATGAAACATGTCACACTTTACTTATTTTGTTATGGTCGAGTGTTAGATTACTATGACCATTTCCTTGTGAACTAGAGGGTTAAAACTGACCTCTTAAACTAAAAAATATTACTCTTCAATCTTAAATAGTATAAGAAGAAAAAAAATATTGCTATGGACACCCTTTTTCTAACATTATCTTTAACACTTACTTTTTTATTAGATGAAAATTCAAAAAAAATCATACTCATTGAATGATTGATGTATCTAGTATACATAAACAGATATATCATTTAATAAAATAATTATAGACCATGTGCATCAATTATCGAATGAACATGAACAAAAAAAAAGTCTCCGTGTATTTAGGACATCGGCAAGTATCTAGTTGCAACTCTTTTTTATTAGTTACACCCCTCAAACTCAAATATATAATGACAATACTCGAAATATTCTGAGTGTAAGTGTGTTTGAATTAAGTTTGCGTAAACGTGCTTGAATTGAGTTTGTGTAAGTGTAGGTGAATTAAGTTTGCGTAATACTTAATTTAATTATGTTTGAGTAAGATCTAGTATCCAAATATAAATATTGGATCTTTATTTGATACATTCTTCGATGACAACCAATGCAATCTTAAAATCTCCTTGATATATAATTGAGATGTTAGGGAGCTCAGAGGAGCACCTAGAGCAACAACGAGTCAATGTTTCAGAACAGTAAGACGTGGAGACACCACATTTCCATCCAAGACATTAAGTCCATGTTTGGATTGATGGAAAGAGATAGAATGAAACACACTGGAATGGAATAAGTTAATGTTGAATTGTTTTAATATTCATTAAAAGAACAGAATGAAGCTCGATTGCATGGGTTCCTTCTTATACCATTATTTTCTTCAATATTTCATTCCTCCTAATTTAAGGGTATGCAATGAAACTGAGCTTTGTACTAAAAAAAATTATCTTTTTAACTTTTATTCTATTTTATCATGTGAGCAACCTTTTCCTCTTTCTCTCCTCAAATACATTTTTCTTTCACATGTTTCTATGTCATTGCTTCAGGTCCGTTGTATTTTATACTCTTTCGGTTGCTATTGACTACCAAAACAAATTTAATCCATAAGGTTAAACACAAGACATTCTAACAACCTAAACATCAAGACATTAAATATACAACTCATCTTTCTTTTATATCAAATATTTTAATCATTCATAGGCGATGCGGAGGATCGTAATCTTTACCTAGGCTTCGAGGCGGGGAATAATGGCTTGTGTGTGTCCCATCTAGAGTATGACCATGACACCTTTTTATTGGGAGAAGCCTCTACACTTAACTTGTGGTTTCTGAAATTCATTCTCCAATGTTTGAATATGCAGTTGAACTTAGAGTTAATTTTGCCAATAGTTGTGCTCCGCACTAGATTCCAAAGGTTGTTTCAAGTATTTGTTACTTTGGGTGTTGAGGATATGGGGCTTCGGGAAGGCACTCAATGGACGTTGAATTTACACTGGAGGAGATCATTTTTTTTGTTGAGAATTGAAGCTTTTAAAAGAGCTCTTCTCAGTGCTGCCTCAAACTGTGTCTTCAGAAAGTTTTGATGTTTGGTGGTGGAAACATGATCAGAAGGGATGTCTCTAGCTTAAGTATGTTTTTGGGGCTCTTTCTGAAGTATTGGTTGAGGAGGACACCCTGTCAGCTAAGATTGGGGAGGGGGTTGCCTTCGATGTGGAAGTTGTGGGCTCTATTGAAGGTAATCGTTTTTCAATTGAAGTTTCCTCATAATAGGATTCCTACGAGGGACAACCTCCTTAGGCGTAAAGTGGTTGCTAAGGCGAGTTATGGATGTAGTTTTTGTTATGGTACTAGGGAGTCAGATTCTCACTTGTTTATGTTGTGTGACACCACCCTCCCAATTTTGCACGACATTTTTAGGTGGATAGGGTGGGAGTGCGTCCCTCATAGAGATATTCATCGTTTTTTCTTATTTTCTCAGGGTTGGTGTGTAATAGGAGGGTGAGGTTAGGTTTGACATGCTTTTTTGTGGATTATCTGGAGCTCCCGCAATGATCAAATCTTTGTTGGTGTTGAGTCTTTGGTGGATAGGGCGAAACTATTCTTGTGGAAGTGGTTCGTAGGCAAAACCCTTCATTTCCTCTGCTCCTTTGTCCTTCAATTTTTCCTTTTCTTAAATCTTGGTCTACTGCTTTGAGAGTGAGTCCTTGGTTCCTTCTTTTTGAAGCGGCTAGTAATACTACCTTTGTTGTTACAATTGGTTTTCTATTAAAAAATGAAAAACATTTGTTTATTTTTTTTTTTAAATTGATGCTAAAAACTCAAGTTAATCTCTCACAATTTTTTTACGACCCAATTTTTCAGACTAAAGACAATGCAGTTTGTTGTCCGTTTATTTTGCATTCTTACCAATTTTTTTTATATGATAGTACTACAAAATAAATAAAAAATAAATTTTCTTAAAAAAAATAAAAAAGTAGATATAACCGTAAATTGTAATGGGCTAATTGGGTATTTTGATTTAAACAACTTCGTAACCTAGTGCGAGGTTTTCGTTTAAACCCCACACCACATCAACTCAACTTCATCACCGCCGCGCCGCTGTTGTAGTTGCCGGAGCACAGCCACCAACCGAAAACACCAACGTAAGCAAGCTTTCTCAATTGTTGAATCAATGTCTAATTGTTCTGCTTATAATCATATTTTACGTATTTGTTGAAAACGTTTAGGACGCTTCAAGTTTGATTTCAAAGATGCAGCACGATGAGGTTATATGGCAAGTTATCAGACACAACCATTGCAGTTTCATGACCAAGTATATCAATTCTCCATCTTCCTTGCTTTTTGTTCTTTGTTGTTTCAAATTAGAATAATTTATCTATTTCGTCCCTAAACTATCAATGTCTCACCACTATTTAGATATAATAAGTAGTAGTCTATAATGTATTTAAAAATCCGTCAATTTAGTCACTAAAGTGCTTATGTATAAGTTGAAACTGCCAGAAGAGATGTGATTGTAAAGCTAAGTCTTTGAAAATCTGTTGATTTAGGCCCTGTTTGGATAAACGACTTATCTGGAGCTTATAGTATAACCGCTTATCATGATAAGTGTTAAGTGCTTATGTATAAGTTGTTTCTATAGCAAAAGATAAGTTAAATTGTTTACATATAAGCTATAAGTTGTTTTTGTAATTTATCTTGAAGAACTTATGAAAATAAGCTGAAAACAACTTATGAACAATGTCATAAGTTTTATTTTTTTGAAGGAATGAACAATGTCATAAGTTGTTTTTAACCAGTTCTCCCAAATAGTCTCACATGACTTGTTTCTTTAGATAAGCTTAGATAAGACAATCCAAACAGGCTCTTAGTCCCTAACGTCTTAATAGCAGGGACTGTATTGAATGATTTTATATACTTTAGGGATTACTTATTATAGTTACATAGTTTAGGGACTAAATTGGAGAGAATGTGATAGTTTAAGGATGGTTTATTTTTCAAATTATTTAACACATTTATTTCCCTTCTTTCGTGTTTGTAGAATTACAACGGGGAACTTTTGTAGAAACCCTTACAATGTCACTGGAATTTGTAACCGAAGCTCTTGCCCTTTAGCTAATAGTCGCTATGCCACCATTCGTGAAGACAAAGGTACTTTTGCTTACACATCTTTTTTTATTGTGTTAAATTTCAGCTAGAAATTAGGACGTAGTTATGAAATGCTTGTGTGATGTGAAAGAAACTCCATGTTTTTGGTCTCTATGTCATAGCTCAAGTAGTTGAGCTCAGACATCCAAAGGAGTTAGAGAAGAAAGTCCCAACTCCCAAGTTCAAACTTTGATTACTTATACTAACAACTAACATTTGTTTATAAAAAAACTGCATGCTTTTCCTGAGTTGAAGTTAAAGTTTGGTTCTTTGGAGAACCCACGAGAAGAAAAGGACATGTTGAGGCCCTGTTGGATATTAATTTGATTACTTATACTAACAACTAACATCTGTTTATAAAAAAACTCCATGCTTTTCCTGAGTTGAGGTTAAAGTTTGGTTCTTTGGAGAACCCACGAGAAGAAAAGGACATGTTGAGGCCCTGTTGGATATTAATTTTGATATCTCACTTTAATTATGCCTTTTGATTCTTCATGTATCCATATGTAATAATTTTGTATTTGTATCCTTGTGAAAGGAAAATGTAATAAGCGGAGAATTTGTGCTAAAAGAATGCAAGCAATGATACAATTGCAATGTGTGTTGTAGGAGTGTTTTACCTTTACATGAAGACTATTGAAAGAGCTCATACGCCAAAGGATTTGTGGGAAAGAGTTAAGCTGCCTAGGAATTACGAACAGGCACTTGGAGTCATCGACAAACATCTGGTACTGCATATCTATGTAGTCTTTGCAACATTTAATTGTTTGACATTTTACTTGAAAGTAATTATCGAGATTGGTTGCTTGCCTTACCTTTCTGCATTAACAGATGTATTGGCCAAAGCTTCTAGTACACAAGATAAAACAACGATTGACCAAAATGACCCAGATGCGGATTCGTATGAGGAAACTTGCTTTGAAAACAAGGTTTGAACTGAATTCTATTTGCATCTTGTTAAGCAGTGCCTTATCATTCTGAGAAGCTTGTGAAACTGATGCTCCAAGCTGCATATTATTTAATTTCTGCATGTTGATTCTGAACATTTGAAAAAGCAATTATGTCTGTGTGTGAGGGGAATATATACGCCAATTAAAAGAATACCTTTTTTATATTTTCATTTCCTGTTTTCACTGATAATTTAAAAAATGCCATATTGTTTTACCTTTTTTCCTATATGAAAATATTTTATATGGGAAACAATTTTTGTAAACCCATTTTTTATACTTGTTTTTGAACATGAAAAAAGTGGGGTGGACAGTAGATGCCTAACCTCAAACCCTCATGAGTAATTGATTGCAGGAAAAAAAATTAAGTGCACACATATTTAGATCGCTGTTTGATTTTTGTTATCATTTTTGGCAGCTAGACAACACAAATAGATGTTTTGTTGGTATTATCATCCTTAAATCCGGTGTTGAAACATCCATTTTAGGGGATTTAACATTTTTTTCAATTCAGCTTGGGAAGAATCCATTCTCCCACTTGTTGGATGTAATTATACAATGTTTGCCTCACTTTTAATATTCACCCAATATTTTAAATAACTTTCCAAAATATACAACTTTTTTAATGCTGCTAAGTAATTTTAAATGAAGGATTTGCTTAATCAAAGGGAAAATTACATTAGAAAGATATCGCTTCCCTTTTCCTATATCTGATTGATATTTTTTTTTCTTTTCGCCAAAGTCTATCCTGCTCCTGCATATTTTTGTCTACTTTTTGTACCATATTTGTTTATTTAGGAATCATTAGATATTTAGAATTTCGTTACTTGTAATAGTGCACCCAAAGCAGTGTACTGATGTAGTCATGATATTAGTATATATGGAATAATAAGACTTCTAAAGGATCTGTTTGCAGTATATTGAATCATCCTGGGTTTTTAAGCATGCCTCTTTCTATCTCAACTCCTTAACACTCTTTTAAAAAATATTATTAATATTATTATTCCACCAAATCATTTTCACCCTTTTAATATTAGGATGAATTACTTTGTCAAGCATCTGAATTAAATTTTATGAGTGTTACGATTTTATAGGTATTTTTCCTTTGTTTTTTTTTTTTTTTTTCTTTTTTTTTATTTTATTTTTTTTTTTTCTCTTTTGGTG
>Ga0228711_1007563_pt1 | contig 15672 bp, 13 predicted proteins | sample MedpolnodulmetaG_2_FD_177996 | JGI IMG/M metagenome (GOLD analysis project Ga0228711, IMG submission 177996) | Root nodule microbial communities from Medicago polymorpha collected in Santa Monica, California, United States - brown nodules | ecosystem: Host-associated > Plants > Roots > Nodule...
TCAACAACAATATAAAGGATAACCTCCATTTATATTGATCACCTCAACAACAATTGCATTATCAAGTATTTACGTCCACACAATCAATCAAGTCATAATTCAATTAAGAGTCATCACCACATTGTCATCATTCACTTAGCATATATGGAATCACCACAAAATCAACATCACTTAGCATATATGCATTCACCGACAATATCACAATCAATTAACATATATCTATTCACCAACAATATCATAATCAATCAACATATATGTATTCACCAACCATATCAACTTCTCCACATAATTAAATAACAACATACGATTTCTCACATTCCAAGTAAAGGAGAAAATACAATATCTTATGATAAACATCATATTAAACACCTAACAATCATTCACATGTCTTCATTTAATCATATGAAGCTATTCACGAAAGATTTATAAGGTGATCGGTCTTAAAGATTATTTTTCGACAAGGTTCGTCTCTCATTTTAAAACTTTAAAACAATTGAGACAATTGAACCAAAACCAAGTAAATAAACTCTAGGGCCTCGACTATGTATACACTTAGATCACATATGAGTGCAGTTGCATATACATGTGTGTTTCACCGGTCAATTGCGATTAAAACGCTAATCCGACAATTTTCGGCTCAAGAACAAAGTTAACCAAGCATAAATGAAAACCAATTGTAAAACAAGGTAGAATCAAGCTATGACATGCTTGGAGGCTTATTTATACATTGATTAAATAAGGTTAGGTGTTTGGAATCCATTGGCATGCTTAAAAGTACACAAAAACACGAAAAAACGAGGTTTCGAGATTCTGCAGAACTGACACGGTCGTGTCATCCCTTACAGGAGAATCTGACATGGTCGTGTCATCTAGACACACGGTCGTGTCATCACTTATAGGAGACTCTGACACGGTCGTGTCATCTAGACACACGGTCGTGTCACCTCACCAGTACAGCAAAATGTATTTTTACGTTATCGCGCATAAAATCTTGTTTTCAAATCCGTTTTCGATTCCGTTTTCGCCAATGCATCCCTAACACTTAGATCATACAAACTACACTTGAAAACTTGACATTTCAACACTAAAACAACTTAATCAAACTCATCCCAAAATGACTTATTTTGCAAAAGCGCTTAAAAACGACTTTACCCAAAAACCCGGTTTCTTCCCAAAATGATTTCTCTCCAAAACCAAGTGATTAAAACAGAAAATCATATCATCCTAATTCATTCTAACAACTCCATTAACTCATTCATCATCAACAAAATCAAACTTCTTCATTATCAACCCATTTTCACAAAAGTTGCAAAATCACCACAATTCAATAACAACAATACCTTCATCAACACCCAAAGCATACATTGATGAGAACATCATCACACAACAACATCTACATCATATAATCATGATATCACCATCATTCAACCACCACAACATCATTTTTCATCAAATTGAACAAAATCAACAAAGTATACATATATACACATCTTGAGCATGTAATTTCATCATCAACAACTTAATTATCATTAAATTCACATACCCAAACATTACATCAAAACCTAAGCACGAATTTCACCAATTAAATTCACAATAATCACTTTTCACAAATAAGCACTTTTGAATTTGAGGAGAAAAATAGATTATACAAAGGATTATGAATGAAAACTAGCCCCCTTACCTCAATAAGCAATAATCCTAGCAAAAGCTTCAATTAAGCTCCTAGAATCTCTAGCTCCTCTTGGTTCTTCAAGTTTTTCTCTACAACCCTCCTCTCTTCCTCTTGCCCCTTTCTCTTTCTACCTCTTCTCAAAATTTGTAAAATGATAGTGTAACCCTATTTTCTTTAATGACTAATGCTTATATAATCTCTACACATTGGGCTTAACCCTCTTAGTGTCTTAATGGGCTCACAACACTTATAAACCAACCCCCAAAAGTTTCTATCCAATAACGATTAAAAATAATAATAACGATCACTTACCGGTTATAAAATAAATTACTACAACCCACTAGTAACTTAATAAAATAATGGTTCTCACTTGAAACGATAAAAATAATCCTCACCATAATTACTAATTTACCCTTACTCACAAAATGACCAAAATACCCTTCTAATGCCGAAAACCCACTAAAATACACACATAGACAATTAATCACATACGGGCATGATTAATCATACATAAAAACAATTAAAATTAAATCTAGTGAAAATCGGGCTGTTACAGAAAGTACAAGTCAAGGATGTGCTTATACAATCAGGTTTACACAAGGCGCTAAAAGGAAACACTTTCAAGATGGAGGCCGACAAGTGGGAGGAACTAGATTTGAGAGCTCCAAGTGCAATTCGTCTGTGTTTGGCAAAGAATGTTCTTGCGCATGTGCAGAATCTGTCATCCGCCAAGGAGCTATGGGAAAAGCTCGAATGGTTATATCAGGCAAATGGCATCTCAAATCGGGTGTTGCTGAAGGAGCAATTCCACAATTTGCGCATGGATGAGGGTACGAAAATCTCTGATCATCTTAGTACTTTGAATAATATTGTTTCTGAGTTAGAATCAATTGAAGTTAAGATTGATGATGCAGATAAAGCGTTAAGGCTCATTTTGTCCCTTCCTCCTTCTTATGTTCATCTCAAACCTGTTTTGATGTATGGGAAGGAAAGTTTGAGTTTTGAAGAAGTTGCAACTAAAATTATTTCTGAAGAAAGGAGGATGAAAAGTGATGAAAGCACTTCATCAAGCTCAATGTTGTTAACTAGAAGTGGGGCTAATGGGAAGAAGATCCATGCAAAGAATTTTTCGTGTTGGAAGTGTGGAATGCCTGGGCATTTAAAGAGAAATTGTCCAGGTGGAGCAGTTTCTGAAAAAGACTCTGAGGCAAGTGCTAGTAATGTCTCCCTTGTTTAGGGAGATGATGGTGATCTTATCTAGAAGATAAAATGTGTTTTTATGGTATTTCCGCTATACCATGCAAAAGGACAAGTTATTGCTAGCGGATTCAGAACAACACAGGCATTGGTTGGCATTGATGCAAGGTGTGTGGTGAGATATGTCGATGGATGAAGAACTTCCTGGAAGCCAACATGGGAGTTGCACCATAATCTTTCACCAAGGTTTCGACGTGAAGAAATTCTTGGAATGGTTCAGTTTCAAGTGAAGTATATTCTTTATGGTGGAGTATGATTGTCGGTATAGAGAATGGAAGCGGAAGATGAAACTCTTACAATCAAGGTGGAGATTGCTGGGTTTGATTGTCAAGTTTTCTTGAATAAAGCAGGAGGTTTGAAAATATTAGTTATCGGTGATTATGTCCCACGTCGCTTAGTTTAGTGAAGTAAGGGGAAGACCAAGGCTATATATTGAACCTAGTTTCTTTGTTTTTAGATGCACCAGTCAGCAGCACTTTAAGCTTATATCTGACTTAGTTTAAATATTTGCTTTGTGAGAGTGTGGATGTACTGGGGCATTGGGGTGAGACTGAGAGAAGTCTATGTGTTGTAAAAATTTTCACATAGTGATAATTCTCTGGTTGTCGGTTTAGACAACGGTCGTGGTTTTTTTTTCCGATTTTGGAGTTTCCACATTATGTTCCTGTGTTTGTGATTGTGTTTATTTTTCTTCTTCAGCCCTGTTATTTCCTAACAAGATGATGGGTGTTACTTCTTTATAAAATAATCAATCATATTGATAGAATTTTTATCTTCATGGACGAATAAAAAATTTCGGCCACTAGTGTCAATATAATCACATGGGATAAATTTGTATAACTGCTTTTAACACATTGTCATATTTTCAAAGTATTTGTTAAAAAAAATTCAACACTATGTGTGTGAAGTAATTCATGATATTGCTTTTGATTAATCAGAAAATTTATAGGAGGAAATTTCCTATCATAGAGTGAATTTATATTTAGTGGCGTAATGTAGTATTTTTAGTGAAGACAAAAGGTTTATTAAAAAAAGTTAAGACAAAAAGCTGAAGTATTCAATAGAAGCAACAAAAAAAATATTTATAAAATTTGGTAAAAATAATAATATTATAAAAAAAAGCTAGGGCAGCACCCCAAATTACTTAGTTGTGATTGACCTAGCACAATTAGTCTCGAATTTATTATTCAATCATCTTTTACGTGAATATATTCATACATGATACACTGTAAATTCAATTTATTTTTAAGTTCGAATCAAATTTAAAAAATTAAATCATCCAAAATCAATTTTTATTGCCACAAAAACAACCCCATTTATTATTTTGTGCATTATTTTTTGAATATATAAATATGTGTATATATAAGTTTACTAGCCTAAAAAAATTATATGCAGGCCAATAGAAGATAAGACTAAAATGATGGGTTTGGGGTTTGTTGATGGCAACCGTAACAAAAAGTTCTAGTTACAACTTCATTCGTTAGCAAAAGTAGTGTTTACTAAACATAGGATAAAATACACGTAATAATATGAAAACCAAAAACACAATCAATCAAATGTACCTGTTCATACGTTTTTTCACCTGAATTTGTTTTCCATCATCCTCTTTTCTTTCTCTGGATATTGTTACCTTCCTTCGTCGTTATTTATCTTCCATTAATATTGGCACCTCCTCTTTCTCCAATGCAATGGGAGATAATCCACGCTCCCCACCAACATTGGATTTGCACAATCTCTTTAAGATGCCAAAAACTAAATCATTGAAAGATGTTAGTAAGGTTTGCAAAACGTTTGTACACAAACGACATCATGACAAGAAACACAATGAGGTAATCTTAATCAATATGTATATATATGTATGTACATGCATGGTTCTATACTTCATCCTCAAATGTTCATTTTGGAAGAACACACATTTAATTAATCTCCATTGAAAAATGTTACCTACTTTTGAGGTGATAAATCCTATCATTCAATCCAAAGAAAAAAAATAAATCATAAACATTTCATATAAATTAATAAACTTATCACAATACCAGAAAAAGTTGAATCGCCCATCAAAAATAAAATAAAATATGTGTAGTTTCATTTGTGAGTATTATAGAAACATCAAAATGAGAGACATGCAAGTGCAAATGGTAAAAGGTTACAGAGACATTTGATATGTTGGATGTGGATTTGAGGTTGTGATACCTCTCTTCTTCACACTCGATATATGTGCATTTCACTGCTAGTCTTACAACAAAGAAACTTAGTTCTCACCTTAATTGTGCGTATATGATTTTTAAATCATTGCCATGTTGTGATATGTTGTGGTGATGATCATTTGGTGCATGTAGGAACCAACAACACCCTTAGGGTTTGATCACAACGACAATAGAAGAGTGGATGAAGACATTTGGAGCCCTAAATTAATTACAAGAATTGAAAGTAGAAGATCAAAAACTCCAAATCCAAGAACAAGGCCTCTATCAAGACAAGGAAGCAGAAGATGCACAACACCAACATCGTTATCGCGGAGTACAAGTCGAAAAGGTGCAGCAGAAATGGCATCATCTCTCAAAAGGATCATGAGCAGAAGGAGTAGTTCATCAACTTCTATATCAAGAAGCAGTAGCAAATTTGATATCTCTGAACCTGAGCTATTGCCTAACTGTGCATCCTCTCCAGCAAATGATTTTGTAATAAGAAATCCTAGAGAAAAAGAGCATTTTCATTCGGTGTCTCTCTCAAGCAATCTCAACCGTAGATCTACAACACCTATCATCTTTTCACAAACAACAGTGAGAAGAAAACCACCAGTAGTTGAGAAAAAGCTTCAATTCACACTTGAGGAGTTGTGCTTTGGATGTGTCAAAAAGATTAAAGTTACTAGAGATGCTATCAAAGACCCCGGGTATGTTTTTTCTCATGTCATCTATATCATTAATTTGTTTTGGTATCGTTGAAATTGGACCCTTAGGATTAATCGGTATTTGGATCGGATATCGAGTTTTTTTTTAAAGTATAGAGAAATGGTATTTTGACATGAAATTTTGATACATATCGATGAATATAACAAGGTGTATTCACTCATTAATCATTTAATTATTAACACAATTAATCACACTTTTAAATGATCACTAACCAAAATTTTCAAGTGTATATGTTTGAACACAAGTTGTGGTTAAGAATATCATGTATATTTGAAAACCTAAAAATTCATGTATATTTGAACACAATTTGAATGGTTATTTAACAAACATATGTACAGTAGAACATATAAATATTGTGGTTAATGACGTTGAAAATTGTGGTTAATTGTGTCTCATGAATGGTCAATGAATTGGGACACTGTTGTATTCATTAACCATCCACTTGACATAATCAACATATTTAAATTGTATTAACCTAATGAATAATTATAGCAACACACTTTTTAATACACACTTTCCAACATACTACACCCTCCGTCTCACAATATTAGTCGTTTAAGGTTTGTACACGATTATTAAGAAAATGATTAATTGTGTTGATTTCAATGGTAAAATTTGTTGTAGTATTTACTAAAACACCCTTATTAATTGTAGTTAGTGGAGTAGTTAAGTTGGATGAAATTCAATAAATAAGGGTATAATAGTGAAAAAAATAATAAATGTTGCATTGGTATTGTAAAGTGACAATTATTTTGAGAAAAAGAAAAAATGTTAAAAAGACAATAATTGTGAGACAGAGGGAGTATCATTGATTGGTTAAAATTCACACGAGGTCTACCTAATTTATATGAGACTCACATGATTTAGTGGGACACGTGTGAATTTTAACCAGTTAAAAAAATGTATTACAAAGTGACTGTTAGAGTGTGAAGTTAGCACTCCTCTAATCTAATTTGTTGACAAAATTTGATATCAATTTTCTGGGTCATGATACTATGCAATGCAACATAGGGTGTAGAAAGTTTCAACTTTGAAATGCAATACGATGGTAACCATTGTTCTTTGAAATGACACCTGCTTAGAATGACATGACTAACTAAATTTTGCAACAGGGTGATTATCCAGGAAGAGGAAATTTTAAAAATTGAAGTGAAGCCAGGATGGAGAAAAGGAACAAAGATTACATTTGAGGGAGTAGGTGATGAGAAACCTGGTTACCTCCCTGCTGATATAGTATTCTTAATTGATGAAAAGGAACACCATTTGTTTAGCAGAAATGGAAATGATTTGGAAATTTGTGTTAGGATTCCTCTATTAGATGCACTTGCAGGGTGCTCCATGCCAATTCCTATGCTAGGAGGTGAAAAAATGAATTTAGCATTTGAGAATACTGTCATATATCCTGGTTTTGAAAAGGTTATTAAAGGTCAAGGAATGCCAAATCCCAAAAATAACAGCACAAGAGGTGACCTTCATGTCAAATTCCTCATTGACTTCCCAACTGAATTAAGTGATGAACAAAGGAATGAAGTTGTTAGTATTCTACAAGATTGTTGCTAATATTGACCATAGTTGTATATGTATTGTGCTACAAAAATTAACATGATAGAGGACAAAAAATATTTAACTATCAGTTCTAAAAAGATTCTGGCATGCATATGCATGCATGGTCTGATGACTTCTTACAACCTTGTACTTCTATTCAACAACACCAATAACATGCCACAACTAACTGAAGCACGTCGATAATGCACACATTCACGCCCAAAGAATGAAATGCTGGTTTCGCTTTCAATTCATATGATGTGTTGTAGGGTACCTATTAAAAAGAAAAGGAACTACCACCACTTTCCCACTGATGTTGTCTCCAATAGTTTCAGTTATAAATGTTTCCTTCAAGAACAGTTTGCTCCATCCAAGGCAAAAGTGGAGATTACAGAATGCAACTCAACATTATTAGCACTAACCACTATGTTACTGATTCAGATAGGACATAGATTTGAATTTACCTATCCAATTATTTGAGGAGATAGATTTCTCCAAATATAAGAGTTATCTTATCTATCTTAAACAATGGTTAACGGATGTAACAATAGTTTCGAACTAGCCTCTGTTACTTCAGCTTCAGTCAGCTGGGAATCAGCTCATGCAAATGTCTATTTTAGCCAAACAAGACATGAGATGGATCTAAAATATAAATCAAATGAAAAATTTAGTAACCTTCATACATTGAAAATGATATACCAAAGCAACCTCAAGTAATTTTGATTTCAGTCTAACCTCTAGCCCTCTACATCTACATACGCTTTTGCAGAGAATTCTTTTTGGCCAGAATATCATCAGCAAAAAGACATCATATAGTATGGTTAACAAAATTGCAAAGGATGCAACAAAAATAAGCGGAGGACCGTAACGCTTCCAACATATTAACAAGCAACCAAAATAGGTATAGATTAGAAAAAAGAAAAAAAGTGAAGAAAAAACGTAAGTCAGAAATGAGGGGGGAAAACGAAGATCAATGAATTATTTTTACATAAATTAATCTGAAGCATGCGAGAACATGCACCGCAACTACCGTTTTAGAATAATAATCATACGATCTTATTATGTACCAAATTTCTCTTTATGCCATTTCTATGTTCCTTTTTTTGGTTAAAATATTTTGCCAACCTTATCTACTGAATGAAATTTACAATTTTACATTGAGTGTTCTATTTATCCCGGAACTATCAGAGGGTCAAAACTTGCATAAATTTCAGCATATATAAAGGAAAAAATAAAAATAATATACATGATTTCTGTTCTATTTTCATTTGGAAAAATGAGAAAGCAGTCTAATCACCTATATATGATATCAAGCACATAATTCCTATATTAACAAGTTCTCCGCTAAATCAAATCTTTTCACCGTTGTCTGTCACTCTCCTGACTCTGAGGGTTATCATGCCTAGGAGCTTCAGTATAAACTTGTCCTTGGTCCCTTGCATCTCTGAACATGGAAAAAAACGAGTTTAGACCCTCAGACGAAGCACCTCCTAATAACCATAATAACATGGAACTGATCGGATTCATGGATCCAGGGTTGGGTCCCCTTTCAGCTTGTCGAGTGTCGGCTTGCCCAGGAATTTGTGTAGGGTTGGCAACCCTGTCAGGATTACTTTCAGACCGCCCTTGTGGGGCAGTAACTCCTGGTGCATTTTGAGGCATTGGTTGATCAAAACCAGGTCTGAACCCTGTCCCTGAAGGTAAATTTGTGGCACTTAAGCCCGGGTTCCTTGTGTTCAATCTTGTGATGTGTAACGTTGATGCAAGAATAGTGGATGAAGTGATGTGGAAGTCTGGGTGTTGTTGAAGTTGTGAACGTCGATTTTGCACGAACCGTTGCAATGCTGGTACCTACATAGCAGTTAACATAGAAGAGGTTGAAATTCAAATGAGTATACATAACGAAACCTATATTGAAATAAACAGAAAGAAAGCTTTATAAAAAAGTAATAATTATAGTAATTGATTTCTCAAATATAATAAACATGCTCCTTATCCTATAACCCCAGTATGAACTTGTTTGCTAGTTGTATATAGAACATATGTTAATGAAAGATGAAAATAAAAAAACAAATGCAAATGAATGTGTAAATCAATTCAGCTAATAGTCAATTCGAGCATATATGTACACCCCCTATATAGGAAAGAACGATCATAATTTCAAACAAACTGAGATGATAAGCATCAAGTTTAACACTACTACCTAAAGGAGAATTTAATGGAGGGCAATGATTTCAGCCCTTTCTTCCCCTCAAAAAAAAAGGAACAGGGGACAGAAAATATTGGGCTTTTAATATGCCAATTACTATCATTACCTCAAACCGGTTCCAAAAATACAGGATAAGGTGTTGCATAAAAGCTGCAGTTGCAGAGAGAGCCAAATATGAAAAACCTGGAAATTTTAAAAAGTTCATCATTTCCAAATAAGATTAATGCAATCCTACTACACCAAGAAAAAAAGAAACAGTATCAACATACCATAAGCATAAGAGAAGAAATATATGTGAAAGACCAGAAAATACAGCAGAAAGAAGCGAGGGAAGAACTTCATTGATATTGGTGTTCGGACACTGCAAGTTACAGTAAAGACACTCATTAGCTGATCATAGAATAACAATATAGATGTGCATGAAAGTGCAACCTGCCAGACTAATCATACACCAGGTAGATACAATTGTGACAATGATCCATTACTAAACTGGCAAATAAACACCACTACACGTCTACCTCTGAAGCATGGATAATCCAAAAGTGAAGTACCCTTACCAGGTACATGTATGGTACTCGTACCGTACCCATTTTTACTTAGTTGATTTGCCGTAGTGGGTACAGCAAAAACGTATCGGAGGTGGAAAAATATAAGAAATTATTTTGCTTTTTTATTGTATTTCAATCATGTCTTGTGTTTGATCAAAATAGTGGAAGAGATGAACAAAAAAAGTAAATCTCTGAAGCAACATGATGATAGAAGTGTGGTCAAACACATTATTAAAATACGAATAGTATTATACTATTTTCTATTATAATTGATTTTATTTTCTAAGCATGTTTTTAAAACAACAATGCTATTAATTCACTCAAAAAATTATTTTTTTTATGTTTTATGAAAACATACCCGTACATTCATTTTTAAAAATTTGCCGTATTACGTACCGGTATCTGTACCAGGTACCGTAACTTTGCATCAAAGACGTCTACACCAGTCAAAGGTTATTTGGTTTATTGCTGAAAAATTAAAAGGCGCCTGTGCACTAGTTAATGACCCACTATAATGACTTTAGCACACACAACACAACCAAGCCCCAATTGGTTATAAAACCAAAAATAGTTTTTGTGCAACAAAGACACAAACATGCTGTCTCAGCAGTGATTTCAATTTCAAGAACCTTTATGACTCATAAAACATACACACACACACACACAGAGAGAGAGAGAGAGAGAGAGAGAGAGAGAGAGAGACCTAATAAGAGTAAATAGCTCACACAACCAGACAAGAATCAAGACCATGAAAGCAAGAAGTTGATCGTCATAAAACTCAAAGAGGAAGAACAGAATACCAATCATAATCTGCAGAAATCAATAAGCAATTTATCAGCAAAGCTAATACAGCAAAAAATAGCACAAATCACAGAAAATTCATAAGAATAATTTTGACGAATAAGCACTTACAGGAACAAAGACCAGTGATTCAATGACGTGCACAAAGATCAACTGAAATGTTGGAAGGTGATGCCGAGCGTGGTGTTGAAGTTGCACTGTAAAGAGTAAAGACAGATGTGAAAAGCTAAACCCACATATGCAAAAAGTACGGCAAAACCATGAACCATTGTGCCATATGACTCTATTCTTATAGTTATGCAATGATTTAGTGAACAAAGGACCTTGGACAATTGTGCCATATGACTCTATTCTTATAGTTATGCAATGATTTAGTGAACAAAGGACCTTGGACAATCATGACTATCTAACAATTCCCAATAAATTTATTTTAATTGAATTTGAAAGTACCCAACACTATTAGTTAGTTACCAGCAGTTTGTTGTGAATTGTTAGGATGAGTCAGTTAGATAGGAGTTATGAAGTATGTAAATAATAAGAGGGGTTGAGAGGGAAAATATCTTGTCATTTAATAGAGAATTGAGGCATTTGGCTAGGGAGACCATCGATAAACCGCCAGAGCTTAAAAAAAATGAATAAGTTAGCCAAGCTCCCATAGAAAAACCAGCTGTCAAAAACTTTAACAAGCTAACCAAGCTGCAAGAAGTGCAGCAGAACTTACTGCGGTAGTTCAAGGCACTTTTGAGCCTACAGGCGTTTTACACAGCCCACAACCCTTCACCATGAGGACAGAGTAAAAAAAATTGGGTTTGGGGATACTTGGCCATTAGTTTGTTTGGAATTATCAGGAATAGAATTGAGGGAAAATATCTTGTCATTTGAGATAGAATTGAGGCCTTTGGCTGAGGACGTGCAAATACTCGAAATTTTGCAAATTTTTTGTAATTGGGGAGTTTATCCATATATCTTAGAAGAAGATACCATAATAGCAAGTGATTAATACATGGAGCAATGGGCTGAATAACATAACAGATGCAATGCAAGCAGAGCTCACTAAACCAGTTTAAATATAACGAAACATCTGTATACAGAGCAGGTAATGCCTACCTGTAAACTTCAGCATGCGAGTCTGTGTTTCTCTCAATGTAAATGACACAGACATTGTGGTAGTAAAAAACACAAACAAGGACATCATAAGCACACCACACTTCATTACAAGGTAGTCTGCACATGGAAAATAACACATAAGTTACAAGGAAACAGTAAAAGTTCAGTTTCACATTTTACAAAAGTCCCTATAAGACTATTGATTATATGATTATTTTACTATCCATTGTAGTTACTATATTTTTCTATTTTTCTTTCCTGAGAGATTTTGTTTTGTATATAAATCATTACAACCTCATTGTGAAATACAAATTGTTCACCCTAAATTATTCAAGTTGGAATCAGAGCAATAGGCAAGTTAGCAAGAAGATCAGACGAGACCGTTGCGGAAGAAGGGAGTGTAACAGGAGCTTAAACATAAGAATTAGCAGAAGCATTCTCTAGAGTTTAATCTCCGGAATCAGTACGAGTGGTCTTCGAAGCTTCGAGATGCCTCATAGACACTACTTGTTAAAATGCATTTTATCCCTCCCTCCCTCTCTCTACTGTAATCTGTTAAGGACCCCCAACAATAGTCATAAATATGATTATTCTCTATTTATTATCGTTGACATAGTTGCTTTGCCTTCCTAATTTTCCTTTCCTGAGAGATTCTCTCTTATATATAAATCTGTACAAGTCATTCCCTCTAAATTATTCAAGTAAGACCGACAGGAGATCAGCAGGTAAAAAGAAAGAAATACATTAACAAAAGAAGACCCTCAGAACAATCTCTTCAAATGAGGAGTGCTACACAAAGAAAATCGAAAGATAAATTAACAAACCTCCAAACTTAGCAGGGACTTCAGGAACTTCTTGTGCAAAACTAAGGTTATAGAATTCCTTTGATTGATAATTATAAAGATAACCTGCCATCACCTCGCAAAATAATTTGAGCTATAATTAAATACTGGATATTCAAATATGTGGACGACAAATGTTTAAAGTAGCTTTCAGTGAAACAATTATATACATTAGTTTATCCATTCCAGGAAGCAGGTAGTTACCTTGACCAGGAGAACTCAATAAACTGTTGATTAAAATTGTATCATATCCTACAAATCTGTTTATGAGTAATTGTTGCCACCTGGAAATGAAAACATATTCAATTGAAAAATACAAGATCAAATCTTGGGAACAATTTAAAACCATCAGTAAGAAAAGTACATAAGTAGGTGTCCGATGGAGATAACCTGTCACTTTTGGGACCAAAACCAAATCATCATGCTATAGACTTTACCTGTTTCCAAAGCAGGAGTGCCAGGCTGATATGCTAACATTCACAGTACGTATATTATGACGAGACTTGGCACTTTCAGGTAACAAGAAATAACCCTGCAGAATAATATTCCATGATCAACAATAGAGAATAGCAATCTTCAACAAAACAGGGAATCGACATGAAAGGAAGCTTTAACAGACGTAATCTACTTCAGATATTAAGTATATACTATATCTTGCAGAGAGTCAACCTAAAACAACTTATATATTGAATAAATAAAGAAGAATGATATACCTTTTCCATAGTGTACAAGTATGTGGGTTCAGACAGCTTGGTTTTCTTTTTAAGCCATTGCACTGAAATTGAAAACACAACATGTTGGACAATAACAAAAACAAAATAAGCACGTGAGAAAGATAGAGAAAAGAGGAAGAGAGACAAAAATCACGTATTGATTCACATGGAAAAACCACATAATGCAAGGCTCAAAAATTTATCATCTGAAGCTCCTAGACTCAAGTATCTAACCTGACAACAATAAAACGTCTACACACTTTTATGTTTCATAGTGAAATTTCTAAGCAAATTGTTTCTACGAATCCAAGAATTCAATGTTAAAGGAAACCATTTTTGCACTACACAAACATAATCAGCATGTCAATTTTCCCGAGTGAGCAACATTGAAAGGGTGAAGGTCATTTAAATCTAGGTCTCTCACATAGGAATAAATCAAAGCAAAGACAAATAACTTCATAAGACGGTCTTTAACAGCATTATAAAGGCAACACTCTTCCTCATGCCTTGGGTGATTTGTATTTCATATTATATGTTTTATTCCAGTGAACACGTAAAATTCAAAACTACCAAAAAAGAATCTCAACTTTTTATTTGAACAATACCAGCTATGATAATCCATATTCTATTGGGGGGAAAAAACACACACTCACACGGAGTCAATGAAGAATCGAACAAAAGCGAACACAGCATATACTTGTTTCTCTTCATATAAAAAGATCTAATACAAATCATAAAATATTTTCATATTTAAAATTGCCACTTTGGCACACACTACGATTCAAATTCAAGAGGGAAATACTGTAATTACCTGCATTAGAGTTAACCTTGTCCAAATGTAGGATATGCATCCATTTGGGAATATCTAGATTCAGGTGTACACCAGCAAAGTCCTACACTTGAATATTCAAGTTTAGAAGAAATTTGAGTAAATTTGATGATTAGCTTTCAATTTTATAAATTCAGGCTACAACAGGAATGCATCATAATAATCGGTATATGGCTAATCTAGCTCCAGTAAACAACATATGTCTACTTACCCACAGCTTCTGAAAACTTCCAATTATTTGCAATGTGTGTCTCCAAATAAATGAGATTCGCCTATACCACTTTTTACCAAAATGTGTAATTCCGGCTTTTAGTGTCTCTTTGACTGATGAGGTAAAACTAGTTCGTTGCTCCTCTTTATCAATTTTGATGACAGTATCTTCAACCACTGGCCTGGAGTTTTGGTTGCTTGTAGAGGTCTCAGCTTGATGTTCACGAAATTCAGTGTCAGCCTTCCAAAACTTGAATGCCAAATTACCCCTTCTAGCACCTGAACCAATCAAGTTCCACAAGAACTTGGAACCTAAAAATGTCGATTCATCTTGATTGACATCAGAAACCTCCATTTTATCTTTTACAGGTTTGGTATGAGGAGGATCTATTAAGTTTGGTTCAGAATCATTGTGATACCACAAGCCGACACTGGTTATCTACAACAATGGTTTGAAAGTATGTCATCTATTTAGCAAGACAGAGACAAAGGAACATGGATAAAAGATCTCACCTTAAACCCTAAATTTCTAATTATGAATTTGGAAAAGAACAAAAACTAGAATGCGACATTTAAAGAATGGCAGACAAATATATACCTTGATCTGAATAAGTTGGGCATCTGACGTTAGCACTCCAGATAGCTCACTTGAACACCCAGGCTTCACAAAAAGAATAAAAACAATTGAAGTTGAGTTGATTCACAATCAAGCAGAAAATAGTGAATAGTAAAAATCAAAAAAGAAGAAGAAGAAAAAAGAGTGACCTGTTGAACGTAATTAGCGTGCATAACAACAAGAATACAGAAGAAAGTAATGGCGACGAATAGGTATAAATATTCCAAACTAACTCTAACTTTTGGAGTTAGCATCTGAGAAAACCTCTCTTGAACACGAATGAAGGTTTGTTCTGGATCCATCGCAAATTCAATTTTATTTTCTCGAATCTAAGGCTTTTCGATCAATATCATCACCGTGTTCGCGTTTAAAACGAGGGACGATACCTTTTTTTTTCTTTTTTTTTTA